>Ga0208953_1000294_pt1 | contig 47969 bp, 36 predicted proteins | sample RifOxyB2_FD_184033 | JGI IMG/M metagenome (GOLD analysis project Ga0208953, IMG submission 184033) | Groundwater microbial communities from Rifle, Colorado - Rifle Oxygen_injection B2 (SPAdes) | ecosystem: Environmental > Aquatic > Deep subsurface > Groundwater | place: USA: Rifle, Colorado...
AAACGTTGTGCAAAAATTCGCTTCGCTCTTTTTGCACAATGGGCGGCGCCTTCGTCGCCAGTCGTGCTCAGCAAAGCTTCGCACAACTGTCGCCTATCCAAAATAAAAACCACCGACTACAATAACAAGGTCGGTGGTTTTTACTTCGGATCAGGCGCCGCCCATTATATGAAATAACGACATATTCTTTCCGTGCCTAATCGGCACGGGTGGGGGCGGAAAAATTTTACTTTCAATGTTAAATTTGCCAAAATCATTTATATTAAATTGGCATAAAGCCAAAAACTAACTAACCTTAAATCTATGAATCTCATCACACAACAAGAAGGCCTCATCATTCTAGCGATATTTGGTGTGGCTATGATTTCACTGGTCTACTTTTTAACCAGAAGGAAAATGCATTCCAACGAGCGTTTTCTTGTCGCTGATCGCCAAGTATCTTGGTGGAGAGGCGCCTTTAGTATTGCAGTAAGCTGGATTTGGGCACCTGCAATTTTTATTGCATCGCTTCAAGCATATACACAAGGTATTGCAGGAGCATTTTGGTTTATCGTTCCAAATATTCTTTGTTTTTTCGTATTCGCTCCGCTTGCCATTCGGTTACGGCGCCTTATGCCCGAGGGATATACGCTCCCTGAATTTATTTTGAAACGCTACGGTGGCGACAAAAAAACGCATTCGGCCTTTCTTGTTGTGTTCTTTGGCTATCAGCTCGGCGCGATCATCATCAATGCTCTTGCTGGTGGCACACTTTTGCACATTTTGACAGGCATGGATTTTTCAATAGCGGTTCTCGCTTTATCTGGTGTCGCATTGATTTATTCTCTCATCAGTGGACTTGAGGCTTCAATTCTAACCGACGTCATTCAAATGTTAATGGTGTTGGTTTTTGGCTTTATTCTCGTACCTTGGGTTATCATAAACGCTGGCGGCTTTTCGGCAGTAACTGCCGGCTTCGGCGGAATCACTGGTGAGTTCGGCAATGTCTTTAATCCGTGGATTGCATACTCATTCGGTATTGCTATGACATTCGGCTTACTCTCCGGTCCGATCGGCGACCAGATGTTTTTTCAACGAGGATTTGCAGTAAAAAAAGAAAAAATCGTCAAAACATTTGTTGCTGGTGGTCTGCTCTTCGGTCTTGTCCCAATCATGCTGAGCTTACTCGGATTCGTTGCTGCTAATCCAGCGTTCAGCTCTTTAATCCAGGTCGCCGATCCACAAATGGTAGCACCACTAACTATTGCTTTCTTCCTACCGAAAGCCGCCTTGGTTTTATTTGTATTCATGGCGTTCGCCGGCTTATCTTCAACGCTTGATTCGGCTTACTGCGCCATCAGTTCACTCGGCACAATCGACATTTACAAACATTATCTCAATCCGCAAGCAAACGACAAACAACTCTTGAATGCATCACGAAAAATCATGTTGCTCATGGCTGTAATTGGAACAGGTATTGCATTATTGCAGCCAAAATTATTATGGTTATTCCTCATTTATGGTGCACTCGCTTCTGCTGGCCTATTTCCAACTGTGTTTAGTTTGTTTTGGAAACGGTTAAGTGCCAAAGGTGCATTTTGGGGATTGGCGTTGTCGCTTATATTTGGATTGCCACTTTCAATCTATGCAAACGTAACTGAAAATGTGCACTTAATCGTTTTGGCTGCAATAATGAGCGTTGCTATCGGGTTTGTCGTTTGCTTGCTCGCCGGCTTCACTAACAAAAAAACTGAGTATGACTTTGCACAAGGAAAGACAGTGCAAATCAATGGATGATTTTGGCAAATTTATTGAAAAAATTTTTCCGCCCCCCATATCCCTCCCTTTGGTCGGAATCAAGAATATGTCGTTACATCATATAACACTGCGTATGCGGTTACGGCTTGCTCCGTACCTCCGCAAGCCTCCACCCATATTTGCCAGCGGTCGCCCTTCGGGCATATTATACCGCTGGCAAACATCGCATACGCAGGAACGTTGTTCGTAACGCCTGGCTCCATCACCTTCAACGAGATAAAAATCTTCACTACAAATATCACACTATATGGCGCTATAATCGAACTGGAAAAAAATAATTTGAATTTTACGGTAACAAAAATTGACGGCGCTATCTTATAACGAGGGGTTTGGTTTTGGGAAAAACATCACACATCTAGCTTCGCTACTCTACGAAAAAATCTATTTACAAGATAAAAATTAATATAATATTTACTAATAAATAAACCATATGATCACCTACGTATTTTTTATCGTTGGATTTTTTCTCCTCATCAAGGGAGCTGATCTTTTAGTCGATGGCTCGGCCTCAATCGCAAAAAAATTGAAAATTTCCAGTATTGTCATCGGCTTAACCATCGTAGCCTTTGGCACTTCTACTCCGGAATTTATTGTCAATATTTTTGCAAGCATTCAAGGTAACAGTGAAATTGCCATTGGTAATATCTTGGGTAGCAATATTGCAAATATACTATTAATTCTCGGGATATCAGCCATTATTTACCCTATAACCGCAAAGAAAAATACCATATTAAAAGAAATCCCCTTGAGTCTTTTGGCCGCTGTTGTATTGGGGCTTATGGCTAATGATATGATTATTGACGGAGCCGGTTTTTCCAGTATCACCAGAATAGACGGATTTATTCTTATATCTTTTTTTATTATTTTTCTTTATTACACTTTTGGGATTACAAAATCAGATAAGGATATTGTTGAAGTTGAAGAGGAAATAAAAGTATTTAGTTATTCTAAAGCAATAATATTTATTATTCTTGGTCTCGCCGGCTTGGTGATTGGTGGAAAATGGATCGTCGATGGCGCAGTTAAAATCGCAGAATTTTTCAATATCAGTCAATCATTAATCGGTTTGACGGTTGTTGCCATTGGCACATCATTACCTGAATTAGCTACTTCGGCTATGGCTGCCTACAAAAAACAATCAGATATCGCAATCGGAAATGTGGTTGGCTCAAATATTTTCAACATTTTTTGGATTCTTGGCGCCAGCGCTATTATTCGTCCACTGCCATTTAATGCCAGCTCCAACGGCGATATGGCGATGACAATATTCGCCAGCATCGTGTTGTTTGTTGTTATGTTTATAGGTAAAAAAAGAGTTATTGAAAGATGGCAAGGAGTATTTATGGTTACTGCCTACGTGGGGTATGTAATATTCTTGGTTTTAACTAAATAAAAAATTGCACCTCTCCAGGCATCTTTGGTTTTGTTCAGCTCCACTCAAATAATTAATTTTAAATCAATTTTATTCTTCTCTTTTTAAACATCTTCCGCATGTTTGACTTAAAAATTTTCTCTGCGAAAAAAAATCTGTATTAGCAACCATTGATCTGCGCTATAATATTTTATTAAATATTTTAATAAAATTAAAAAAATGTTATAATTTAATAACGTTTTTTTTAATTTATTCTTAATAAACTATTAACTTATAAAATCGCTCCTTATGAAAAAATCCATCATTCTTTCTGCCACCATTCTTGTTAGTCTTTTACTATCGCCACTCTCATCTTTCGCTGTTTCCTGGCCGGTCACTTTTACCCGTCATAGCGATATTGTTATTTCCGCCGCAGGAAACTATGAGCCTAGCGGACTGGCCTGGAACTCGGTAACAAACAAACTTTTCTCAGTCTGCAATACCGGCCAAGTAACAATTATGAATTTAGATGGTTCCGGACAAGATACGGTCAAAATGGCTTCTTATATGGATTTTGAAGCGATTACTATCGCAGATCCAAATACAACAAAGGCGTTCATCGGATTGGAAAACAGAGATTCAATTTTAGAATATGATTGGGTGACCAGAGCGTTAACCGGCAGAACATGGGATCTGACCGGAGTTTTAACCGGAGCCGACAATCAAGGCTTGGAAGGATTAACCTTTGTCCCAAACGGCTATCATCCTTTCTCGGCCAGCGCTTCGGGTGGTTTATTTTATGCCGGCATTCAGCGCGCCCCAACTCCCGGCGGAGCAATCAATGACGATTATTTGCTTTATGCTTTTGATATTGATTTAAGCACTAGCGGAAGAATCGTTAGCTGGTATGGTATTCCTGTTGCTGCCGGCACACCAACAAGCGACATTTCTGATTTATTTTTTAGTAAAGAAACCGGCGTTCTATATGTGCTATACGACGGATCAAACCGCCTCATAGAAATGACAACTACTGGAGCAGTATTGGCTGATTACAGCAATGTCCCTGTTGCTGACCAAGAAGGAATAGCTGTAATAACAAACAATCCCTCTGAAACGGCCGACATATATTTGGCTTCAGATTCTGGTAAATTAATTGGTTGGTTTTCCGGATATCCTGTCACCTACTATGACGCAGATGGAGATGGAGTTAATTATCGCTCTGATTGCAATGACCACGATAGGTTGGTTTCAGCAAATCGGTCATATTACCGAGATGTGGATGGTGACGGAGTTGGCACAGGTGTTGCCGAAAGTTTTTGTCTTGCCTCCCCTCCCGTAGGATATACATCAAATTTAGAGAATGATTGTAATGACAACGATCGTCTAGTCTGGGAATATCAATCATACTACAGAGATTATGATGGAGATGGATTCAAAGTAGGTCCGGCTCATAGTTTTTGTCTCGCTAATCCGCCCGTAAGATATACTTCTAGTACAGAAATTGATTGCAATGATAGAGACTCAACAATTTTAGGTAGAACAAGATATTACAGAGATAGAGATAGCGATGGGCTTGGTTCAGACGCATCAGTTTTGGCGTGTAGTCTCCCTGCTGGGTTTGTTTCAAACTCGGATGACTTAAACGATAATGATTGTGATAATGATGGTTGGGGAGCAGGACGAGATTGCGATGACAATAATTATCTTTATCAAAAAATTAAAACCTATTATCAAGATGCAGATGGTGATGGACTGGGAAGCAAAATAATTTATGACAGTTATTGTGTTCCTCCTGCAAATTATGTCACTAACAAGAATGACACAGATGATACGATCCCATTTGGCCTATAATATTGACATTTTTGCTCTATTTTTGTAAAGTAAAGAAAGAGTTTAAATAATAGCTTATCTGCTCTTAGAGCAGTGATTTTACTTTAATCATAAATTTCTATGGCACATAAAAAAGCAGGTGGTTCCACTAGTTTGGGCCGTGAATCCCAATCAAAAAGACTAGGCGTAAAAATGACCGCAGGACAATTAGCTAAACCGGGTTCTATCTTGGTTCGCCAAAGAGGCACCAAAATCCATCCGGGAAAAAACGTCAAAAGAGGAAAAGATGACACTCTTTATTCTGTAGCAACTGGAAAGGTCAAATTTCTGACCAAAAAAATGCTTAAATTTGACAGAAAATTAAAAACATCAAAAGTGGTCAGCGTCGTTCCGGAAAAAGCGTAAAAATAAACAACAAAAAAGATGCCCAAAGCAAGGGTCTCTTTTTTTTATTATCTCTATCTTTTTTTATCTTCTTTTCAGACAGGCGCTAACAAAACTTTTGAATAATGGATGCGGTTTCAACGGCCTTGATTTAAACTCCGGATGGAATTGCACACCAACCATCCACGGATGATTTTTAACCTCAACAATTTCCACCAAATCCATCTCCGGATTTATGGCGGCGATTCTTAAACCGTTCTTTTCAAGGTCGTCTCTATAAATATTATTAAACTCATATCTGTGTCGATGACGTTCGGAGATATCTTCTTTCTCGTAAGCTTTAAAGCTGATCGAATTTCTGTCTATTTTTGCCGGACAAGCGCCGAGACGCATAGTCGCGCCATACTGTCTTTTCTTTATTTTTTCTACCTGATCCTCCATGGTGCAAATTACCGGATTTTTAGTTTTGGCATTTAGCTCGGTTGAATTGGCGTCGCCGAGACCCAAGACATCTCGAGCAAATTCAATGGTCATTATTTGCATACCAAGACATAAACCAAAATAAGGTATTTTATTTTCTCTGGCATATTTAGCGGCTAAAATCATTCCTTCTGTCCCCCGCCGACCGAAGCCTCCGGGGACGATAATGCCGTCCAGATTATTTAATTCCTTTAACTTTTCCGGATTTTTTTCATACTCTTCGGAATCCAGCCATAAAATATTCGGTTTTCTGCCGTGAAAAAAAGAAGCATGGTTAATTGATTCTATAACTGAAATATAAGTATCTCGACATGATTTAAAATTAAAATATTTTCCAACGATTCCTATATTTACTTCTCTTGATATATTTTTAATTTTTTCAGAGAAAACAGACCAGTCCTCCATATTCTTTTTTCTCGGACGAAGACCCATTGACTTCAAAATAACATTGCCAAAATTTTCTCTTTCAAAATTAACCGGGACATCGTAGATAGAGTAAACATCCGGAGCGGAAATTATTCTTTCTTTAGGTAAACTGCAAACAGTGCTGATAGTATTTTTAATAGAATCAGCGACCGGAGACTCGGCTCGGCAAAGAATAAAATCAGGCATTATTCCGGCGCTATTTAAAGTTCTAATGGCGAATTGAGTCGGTTTTGACTTTTGCTCTCCCAGAAGTTTCGGCGTAGGAAGATAACTTACCATTATAAAAGAAACGTCTTGGGGACATTTTGCCTTCATCATTCTAGCCGCTTCTAAAAATAAAATTACTTGATATTCGCCAACCGTTCCCCCGAGTTCAATTACAGTAATCTCCGAATTATTTTTCTTTTGACAAAGCTGAATTCTTCTTATTATCTCGTTTGGAATATCCGGAACCACTTCAACATCTTCGCCTTCATACTCCAAATTCCTCTCTCTTTTTATCACTTCCTGGTAGACCTGACCGGTAGTTATATAGTTATCACGGGTGCAAACTTGATCCGTAAAACGTTCGTAATTTCCCAAATCTTGATCGGCCTCAATCCCATCTTCTCCCACAAAAACCTCGCCATGCTCTGCCGGCCTGATCGTCCCAGCGTCAATATTGACATACATGTCGCATTTGATATTGGCAACGCGATAGCCCTTTGATTGCAGTATCTTGCCAATCGAAGCGGAAGCAACGCCTTTTCCGACCGAAGACATTACGCCACCCACGATAAAGATATACTTTGTCATAGATATATTATTCTTTAATTAATAGATCAATTATTCTTCCAGTACTTTTAAATAAATTTTTGCTTGTTTGCCGTGTTTTAGTTTAATGACAATTGTATAGTTTCCAATTTTTTTAATCGGCTGATCCAAAACAACAAAATCGGGTTCCATCTCAAAGCCTTTTTCTTTTATTTTTGCGACTATATCCCCTTTTGTTACTGAACCGTAAAGTTTCCCTTCTTCTCCAGCCTTTGTCTTTATTAAAATTTCCAGACCGTTTATTTTTTTAACTATCTTCTGGAATTTCTTCTCTTCCTTGGCAACCCTCTCCGCGCCCGACTTTTTTCTTTTTTCCAAATCGGAAATCGCCTCGTCTGTTGCCAAAATAGCTAAATTTCTAGGAATTAAAAAATTTCTAAAATAACCGGGGGAGACTTCTTTTATTTCTCCCCTTTTTCCTATTTTATCCACATTTTGTAGTAGAATAACCTTCATATCAATCTAGTATAACAAACCATTTAAAAAATAAGAAATATTGAAAATCCCGCCTTTTTACAGGCGGGATTAGTTTATTTTTGATTTAATATTTCTATGGCTTTTTCCATTTGCGGATCGCGGTTAGCGCTATAGTCTTCCGCGGTAAATTCCACTTCTTCGTCCGGGCTGATACCTTCTTTGTCAATTAATCTTCCTTTGGGAGTCAACCATTCAGCAATGGTAATTTTTACCGCTGATCCATCCTTTAACGATTCCAAACTCTGAACTGATCCTTTGCCAAAAGTCTTTTTACCAACCAAGATCGCCTTACCATAATCTTGAAGAGCTCCGGCAACAATCTCCGAAGCTGAAGCGGAACCTTCGTTTATCAAAATGACTGTTTTTAAGTTTTGCAATCTGGCCAAACCGTCTGACTTCAACTCTTCACGGCGACCATCCGGAGCTTGTTCTATGACAACGGTATTCTTTTCCACCCATTCTCCGGCGACATCGACCGCCGTGTCCAAAAATCCGCCCGGATTATTTCTCAAATCTAAAATTATTCCTTTGGGATTTTTTGTTATCAGTTCATTTATGGCTTGGCTAAATTTATCTCGCGTATCTTGATTAAAATGACCGATATTAATATAAGCAAGATCGTTTTTCATTTCCCATTTCACGCTCGAAACTTCAATTTTTCCTCGGACTATTTTTATATCTTTTGGCTTTTCCCACTCTTCCCGCCAAATTCCTAGGACAACTTCCGTCCCCTTTTCACCCCTGATTAAGCTCACCGCGTAATCAAGAATCATGTCGGTCGTGTCTTTTCCATCAATCGTTAGAATCTTGTCTCCGGCTCGAAGACCGGCGACCTCAGCGGGAGTTCCCGGCAGGGGGGCGATTATCGTTAATTGTCTATCTTTTATTCCAAGTTCCGCTCCAATACCTTCAAATGATCCCTGTAATTCCTCTTGAAATTTTTTTGTCATCTCCGGATCAAAAAAAACAGTATAGGGGTCATCAACAGATGAAACAATCCCTGACAAGGCTCCATAAAAAAGTTTTGTATCGGCAACCGGTTGATGAACATAATCTCTTTTAACTAAATTCCAAACCTCCCAAAAAAGATCAAAGTCAACGTCTTTTGTAAGGTAATCTGGCAATTTTTCTTCATTTTTAATTTCTCCGCCGAGATATTTTTTCTCTGCGCGCGACTCTCCTTGCTTACCTCCCAGCAAAAGCCCACCCAAAAAACTTCCTATTATCAAAATAACCACTACATAGGTAGCGACATATCTAAAAAGAAACTTATACTTTTCCGGCAGTTGAATCATCATAAATTACCTTGCCCCCGTCCGGGGTTGATTTTAATTGAAAAAATGATAAGATAAAAATAAGCAAAAACATCGCTTTACTACTAATAAAGTTTAACCTTTTTTAGGAAAAAAATCAAACTTGCCATCTAAAAAAATATATGACTCTACGAACAAGACGCTTTATTTACTCAGTATTTATCGCTATTTTTCTCTTATGCGTTCCTCTTGTTATCCTTTATACTTTGGGGTATCGTTATAACTTTGAAAAAAACAAAATCCAAAAAACGGGAATTTTTATTTTAAAATCAGAACCGGAGAAGGCGCTTATTTTTTTAAACGGAAAATTGCAAAAAGAAAAAACCCCGGCGAGAATAATCAACCTGTTGCCAAATGATTATTTAGTGAAAGTGGAAAAAGAAAATTTTTATCCATGGCAAAAAAATCTAACCATCCAAAGCCGTTTTACGACTTTCGCTGAAAATATTTTCTTATTCGAAAAAAATCAACCTAAAAAAATCATGGACGGAAACGTAGTTTTTTTCTCCCTGTCGCCAAATAATCAAGACGCTGTTTTTATCAAAAAAGAAAATGTCGGCAAGGAAATCTGGCATATTGACCTTGAGGATCACAAGACAAATCTTCTTTATCGCCTTCCTTCAAAAACCAATGAAACTGTTAACGTTGAATGGAGCGCTGATGGACAAAAAATAGTTATAAACCAAGCAAAAACTGAAAAATATATTGTTTTGGATATCAAAGCAGACAACGCCAGTGTTTATGATGACTTATCCCTTTTTTACTCTTCTTTCAGGGAAATCAAAAACAAGCTTTTGGAACCAAAGAATCTGGATGATTTTACATTTATAAAAAGCCCATCTTCTTTTACAACAACGTTAAATAAAAAAAATAAAGACATCTCTGTCTTTTCCAATGATACCGACAATATTGTTTGGCAGGAAAAAGCCGAACTGGCCAAATGGTCCCCCAATGAAAACAAAATTTTGTATCTCAAAAATCTTGAATTGTGGATATATGATTTTTCAAAAAATAATTCAGCCCTGATCACGCGAGACAGCCAAGAAATAAAGGAAATCTTTTGGATAAACGACGATTACATTCTTATTCTTGTCGGCAATACCTTAAAATCAATTGAGCTGGACGATCGAGATACAAGAAACGTAACAAATTTGCTTTCGGAAAATAAAATAAAAAACGTAGCGTTGGATTCTGACGAGCAAAAAATATATTTCACCATTGAAGCGGAAAACGAAAAAGGAATTTTTGAACTTAGCTACTAGAGACGCTCAAAAAAGTAATCGCTTGCGCGCTTACAGACTTACTATAGTTCCACTACCGAGTTATCTCCCACAATCAACTTGTGTCCCCACGGCAGACTATCCCCCGAGGCGGTAATAATGGAACTGTGCCCAACCAAGCTATCAACTATTCTTTTCCCGCATTTGATCTCGGCTCGTTCCAAGATTATTGAATTTTCTATCTCCGTGTTGGTAATTCTAACGTTATCTCCGATTGATGTATAGGGACCAATATAGCTGTCTTGAATAACGCAATTCTTTCCAATAATAACCGGCCCGCGGATAAGAGATTTTCCGCCAATATAAGATCCTTTTTCCACTCTAACTTTTCCTTGAATAGTAACTCCCGGGGCGATATCTGCCTCTTTTTCTTTTTCCGCCAAATCACGGAGAATGAGTTGATTTCCTTCAAGTAAATCCTCCGGCTTTCCTGTATCCTTCCACCAACCGGTTATCTCTTCGTAGCCAACGTTAAATCCTTTATCAATTAAATAAGTGTTGGCATCGGAAATTTCATATTCGCCACGAGCTGATGGCGGAATATTTTCTACAGCATCCATTATATTGTGATCATAAATATAAATTCCCGTCTGCGCTAAATTACTTTTTGGTTGTGATGGCTTCTCTTCAATCTTAATCACTTTGCCGTCCCTAATTTCCGGAACGCCAAATCTTTCCGGATCGGGAACTTTTGCAAAAGCCAAAAGAGCATTCAAATGATCGTTGTTGAATTTTTCTACAAATCTTTTGATACTGCCTAGAATAATATTATCGCCGAGATAAAAAATAAAAGAATCGTCGCCCAAAAAATCTTTGGCATTTTTGACAATATGAGCCAAGCCTCTCGGTCCTCCGGATTGTTCTATGTAGGTAATCTTTACTCCCCAATGATCACCACTCCCCACGGCCTGTTGGATTTCTTTGTCCCCAATATTTATATTAATTCCAATTTCTGTCACGCCCGCCTCGGCAATTTTCTCTATTGCGTAAAAAATCATCGGTTTATTCGCGAGAGGAATCAAATGCTTATTGGTCGTATGGGTAATCGGTCTTAATCTTGTCGCTCTCCCTCCTGCCGTAATTAATGCTTTCATAAATTGGATTTTAGATTATTAAAGAATATCTCCGTTGTCATCCCGAGCTTGTCGACCGCGTGTCGCTAAAGCTTCAGCGAGTGGCGCAGGGATCTCATACTGTGGTTAAAGAAGTATTATGGGATTTCTCGACAAGCTCGAAATGACGAAAAAATTTACTTAGTCCTCAAATATTCTCCCAACGCTTCTTCCCATTTCCTAATTTCCGGTAGCTTAGTATTCAACAAAACGGAATACCGTGGCCGTTTCGCCGGACGAGGAAATTTATCTCCAGAAACGGGGGTCAGTTTAATATTTTTACCAACAATTTTAAAAATTTCTTTTGCCCATCCATACCAAGTGCACGCTCCAAAATTTGTAATATGATAAATTCCATAAGATTTTTTTTCTTCAATAATTTCTCTTGTGCGTCGCGCTAAATCACAAACATAAGTCGGAGAGCTTAATTCTTCATCAATCAAATCCAAGTTGTCTTTGGTTTCGGCTAGTTGTAACATTACATCAACAAAACTTTTTTTTGCTCCCTCGCTCACCGCAGGCTTACCAAATAATCTTGATGTTCTAATTAAATAAAATCTTAGTCCTTGTTGTTTTAACAATTCCTCTTCTCCTAATAATTTTGATTTTGCGTATTCGCTTTGAGGATTTGGTTTATCTGTTTCCTTGTATCCACCGACTTTTCTGCCACCAAAGACATAATCAGTGCTATAGTGAACGAAAATAGCTTCAATATCTTTTGCAACTTCAGCTAAATATCCAACTGCCAAGCCATTTATTTTATTGGCAATTTTCTTATCTTCTTCACTTTCTTCAATTTTATCAACCGCGTTATAGGCCGCCGAATTTATAATAATTTCCGGCTTGATTTTTTTTATTTTATTCAAAACCATTTCTCGATCGGTGATATCAAGTTCGTCTTTATCCCAAGCCAAAACTTCATAATTATTTTCCCTGAATTCTCTTGCTAATTCTTGACCAAGCATTCCGCTTGATCCGGTTATTAAAATTTTCATATATTTTGTGTCGTCATTGCGAGCGGAACGCAGTGGAGCGTGGCAATCCCCCGCCTACTTCCTCATTCAGGGGATTGCTTCGTCTCTCGTCCCGTTATCACGGGACTCGCTCCTCGCAATGACGTATTAAGTGGTCCCAATAAATTATTTTCTTCAATAATTTTCTTTGCTATTCTGGTTTTTATTTTTTCAACTCTTGCTAAATTATCTTTTAGATTATTTTTAAAATCATTGTCATCTTTATAAAATTCCCGCGCTCTTTTTACTCCAATATCTCCATACATATCAAGCTTATCCGCATCGCGTAAAATATTAGCCAAAGGATAATCTTCCGCCATATCATCCCAATGATAGCGGACGGCATACAAAATTTCTTCTTTTTCCTCTTCTGATAAAATATCAAACTCTCGGTCTTGATTAGACCACTCTTTGGCCAATATATACGACAATTCGTGGTGCCTCAATTTATCCGGATTATCATTAAATTCCGCCACTCTCTTCCGATGTCATGCAATAATCCGGCAATTTTAGCTAAAAATTCATCATGCCCTTCATTTTTAGCAATCAAAACCGCCCAATCTGCCACCCGTCTGATATGGTCAATCCCATGCGCCGGAACGGGAAAATCCTGGAATAATTCATCCACCTTATTCTCTAGAAATGACAAAAGAGCCCCTCTCTTAAGCTCTTTTTTATCGTTTTGGTTAGCCATATTAGCTGTTCACTGATTCAATCATCTTAGTAAAAATAGGAGAAAGAGTCAAATTAGCCTAAGAAATTTCGTATAAAAAAAGTAGCGCCGAATTCTTCCCTCCCGAAGGAATTGGCGCTGTCAAAGTTGTGTTGTTTGTTTTTTACCGCGAAGTGCGGCTATGGTGTGATTATCTGAGGCAACTCTTGAACTTTGCCAAGAACGACAAACTCCGAAGTCGCCTGGATACCCACAAGCTGAAAGACGTCCTTCAGCGTCGGGGGCTCGATAGAAATCGACCGATCGCTTTCACCGCCACCCAGTAGCTTGATTTGTCCTTCCTGCGGAGTAGGCGGAATGATTCTAGACTGCAAGAGAAGTTTTTTGATGTTTTCGGCAGCCGTCGCACCGTAGGCTTCAAAAGTTGCTATCACGGATGCCCAAGTGTCTTTGTTGGGATCCCCATAGAAATCGTCTTGAGCCTTTAAGAAACTGTCGAAATTCTCTGAACTTCTAGCGGCAATGATCGCGTCGGCCGGTAAATCTGGCAAGGCACCGAGAAGGGCGTTAAGTTCCGGATTTTCAATAGCAGCCTCGAACATTGCTTCTTCGACGCCAAGTTGGGGTCCGAAAAATCCATGGCGGGAACTCATTCCATCATACAGGGCAACTTGGAGAATTTCTCCATCTCGTACGCCCCTCGGCAATGCCATACCAGCGCCGATCACCCTTGCGCCGTTGACTCGGTAGAAACTACGACCGACACCCCTTGTTTCCCCCATTAGAAGATCTGCGTCCTGTGTAAGCCCAGCTTGGACAAGGGACATAGCGACGCCATAGAGGAAAGTATTTTGATAGCAAGTGCCGGCCGCTTTGCCGGCAACATACTCACGCTGGATAATATCAGCACCTTGCTCGGAAAATCGAACCCGGGCCATAGCTTCTGGATTCTCAAAGATAGAGTCGGAAATGGCCCGGTAACTAGCTCCCATCTGGCTGATGCTGTAGGGAATCACGTGAAGGCGGATCGTTTCGTCGAAAATACCGGCTGCTTGGTAATCAAAATTACTACCATGCAGCCACCTTTCGGGACCCTTATTTTCCTCAACCCTCATCAAATCAGAAAAATTATGAAAGCTGTCCCGAAGAGCGAAAACTACAATACCCTCCTGCATCAGACGCCGAAATTGCGGCTCTTTTACCAGCTCCTGAAACAGAATATTGGTTACTCCCCAGGAGTCAGGGATAACCAACCGGCGACTACAGAAAGCATAAAAAGAAGTATAGTACAGTAACTCCCTTCTTCCGAAGTTAAAAAGATTATCAAAAAAAACTCCGTACTGATCTCTTCCTGATGACATTCTCTTATCCTCCTGCCTTTTTTCTGAGGCAAGTGAAGTATGGCGATTCAACTTCTCTTCTTCTCCCCGGAACCCATCCGTGGAAACCAAAAAAAAGCCAGCTGAATTGCCCTTGCTGACTTTTAGATTACCCCCCCCCCGAGAAAAAGTCAAGGCAAACAAAAAAACACAGCGTTTCCGCTGTATTTTTTTATATATCTTTTTTCCTATTTATCTTTTCTTTCCTCTTATCCCGGGCTTAGATACTTTACTGCCCCTACCAGTTCGCCATCCATCCTCTACCTTTTGATTTGCAGTTGAAACAAGCGAAGAATCTTTTTTGGCTATTGCTCTCGCCGTATCGGTGGCCCTTTCCATTTGTCCTTTCTCAATCTGACGCTCTAATTGAAGAAATAAATCCAATACTGTTTCTCTGCTATCCTCGCCCACTTCCCCCTCGCCATCTTTAATCACGTCCAAACCGCCAGAAATAAACCGTGGTCCACTTTCTCTCTTTCCCATATTTTTGCTTATTCACTTATTAGCTTACTTACTTATTAGCTATTTTTTATACTCCTCGTAATCCTCTACATAATCGCTCCTATCCGGATTATAATTTGTTGAGGAAAGCGCGAGGAGCACGGCATTTTCTGAAAAATCTTTAAAGTGGTGCCAAATGTAATTGCCGACATAAATTGCCGAGGTTGGTGCTTCCATTAAAATTTCTTCCAAGCCATTACCTTGGTCGATCACAGCCGTTGCCTTTCCGCAAACCATCACAAATAATTCCTTTTCAACTTTATGGCAATGCGCGCCGGTATTGCCGGTCGGCTTTGTGACAAAATAAACTCGTTTTACTTCAAAATCAATATAATCTTTAAGTTCAAGCGGGCTCATCACAAAATTCGGCGCTTGAATTTTTTTTATTTCTAGCTTTTTTAAATTTAAATTCATAATTACTTTTTCGCCGACTCTTGGGGCTTATCCGATTTATCAATATTTTCCTGAAATTTATTCATCTCATCTTTTTTCTTAGCTCTTACATTTTCCACCCACTCCGTATTATTTTTATACCATTCTACTGTTTCTCTTAATCCCTCTTCAAATTTCTCCCGAGGATAGTCCGGGACCCACCCCAAGGCTTTTATTTTTGTCGCATCAATGGCATATTTTCTGTCGTGACCCGGTCTATCGGTCACGTATTCTATCATCTCTTCGTCTTTACCTAAAACTTTCAAAATCATTTGCGTCAGCTCCATGTTATTTCTCTCATTGTCAGATCCGATATTATAAACTTCGCCGGGATTTCCTTTATGCAACAATAAATCCAAAGCCTTGCCATGATCAAGAACATGGATCCAGTCTCTAACATTTAAACCATCGCCGTAAACAGGAACTTTCTCTCCGGCCAAAAGTTTAAAAACAAAAAATGGAATGACCTTTTCGGGAAATTGATATGGTCCGTAATTATTAGAACAATGTGTGACAATCACTGGAACTTTTTGAGTAACAAAATAGGCATTGCACATCAAGTCTCCCCCGGCTTTTGCCGCAGCATAAGGCATATTGGGCATAATCGGCCACTTTTCATCAAACTTTCTCTCATCATCCAAATCTAAATCTCCAAAAACTTCGTCAGTAGAAACATTAACCATTTTTTCTATATTATTTGTTTTTGCCGCGTCAAGGAGCATTTGCACACCCAAGACATTGGTCAAAACAAAATCCTTGCATCCTCCGTGAATCGATCTATCTACATGAGTTTCTGCCGCAAAATTGATAATATGGGTAATGTCATGCTCTTTTATAACTTCGTTTAGTTTATCAATATCAATAATGTCGCCTTTTACAAAGGTATAGTTTGACTTCCCCTCAATATCTTTCAAATTATCCAAATTTCCAGCATAAGTTAATTTGTCGTAATTGACTATTTTATAATCCGGATATTTATTAACCATTAGCCGGACAAAATTTGATCCGATAAATCCTGCTCCTCCGCAAATTAAAAGATTCATAAATTATTTTATTTATTAATTATTTTATTTCTAACAAGTATCCAGGTTGCTATTATTTCACCGTTTATAATTTCCCCATTTTCCATCATTTTATCAATTTCTTTTGGAGTTTTAATTAAAGTTTCAATTTCTTCCGTTTCGTCAAAATTAGTTTTTGTTTTTACCAAATCTCTAGCTATATAAATATTTGAAACATCTTTGGAAAATCCCATGGCTGGAAAAAATTTTCCCACAAATTCAATTTTTTTTGCTTTATATCCGGTCTCTTCTTCCAGTTCCGCTAAAGCGCACTCTTCTTGCGTCTGACTCTCTTTTTTACCACCCATCGGAAACTCTATAGAATAATCCTTAAATAAATATCTAAATTGTTTGATCATGATAATTTTAGTTTTGTTCTGATCCTCAAGAATGGGAATAATAATACTCCCGGGAGATATATTAGCATAATAATCTCCCTCTTTTCCGCTAGGAAGAAAATATTTATCATGTTTATATGTCCACCAAGGATTTTTATGTATTGTCTCCTCGCTTATTTTTTCCCATTTTTTCATAAAATTGCTCCTCTGATTTTTTCAGCGATTTTTTCTTTTTCCCCTTCTGCGTATTGTTCCGTTCTAGTCCATGGATGCAAGCCGTCATCCTCTCTGCGCGGAATGATATGCCAATGAAGATGGGGAACGATTTGGCCGGCAACCGCGCCATTATTTTGGGCAAAATTAAAACCTTTTAAATCAAGCGCGCCAACAATACCTTTGGCCACTTTTTGCGCTGATATTATTATTTCTTTTAAAGTTTCTTCATCTACTTCAAACAAATTTTCAATATGCTTTTTGGGGACAACCAAAGTATGGCCGAGATTAACCGGCCTTAAGTCCAAAAAAGCTATAACTTTATCATTTTCAAAAACTTTATCAGCCGGAATTTCTCCATTTATTATTTTACAAAAAATACAGTCCATAATTTTAGTAACACATAAATTAGTTATTTATTATCCGAGATTACCGTTAGAATACCAAAAACCAAAGGAAGGGACAAGAGCAAAACAAAGCTAATATAATTACTCACAAAACCTGGCTCCTGCCATTCCAAAAAAGAAAAAATAACGAGCGCCGCAAAAGAAACAGCGAAGGCGTCTCTAATTATTTTCTGAACAAAAATTTTGAATAACATAGGTAGTATGAAATCCTAAATTCTAAGCACCAAATCCTAAACAAATTAAAATATCTAATGTTCAAAATCCTAAAAAATTGTTTTAAACATTTGGATTTTGTATTTTGAATTTGTTTAGAATTTAGGATTTCGGATTTAGAATTTTATTTTAGTTGCTGATAGCTTAATTCATCCTCCATTTTATCGCCTCTATAATTTTACTTATCATCTCCCCAAAAGTCATTATCTCTCTCTCAAAAACAACCCTGACCTCATCTATCTCCAACTGCCCGGAAATTAATTCCGGCGAAGAAAACATAAATCTGAAATTTTCTTTTTCTTTTACCAAATCCGATAAATTAAAATTTGCCGTTAGCGCGCCCCACTCCCCTTTTTCCGTCCTTGGCATTTCAACAAAATCAAAAGACCAATTTTCTTTGTTGATCAATCCGCCAAACTTTAAATCTCCCTCGCCCAAATATTTATATTTGATTAAAACACGCGCTTCGTCAAAATCCCCGCTTGGCTTTAAATTAAAATAAACCGGCTCGGCTAAAACGGCGCGATAATAATTGTCTTCATCTCTTTTCGCATCAGAAACTCTGTCTTTTGGGTAAAGTTTGGAAATAAACGGCGACTCTTTACTCATACCATAAACAGCTTCCATGCTACCGGAAGGAACGAGCTTTTTCCAAGCAAGCCATCCCAAAACAAACACTAAAAATAGGATCAAAAATATTCTTATTAGTTTGTGCAAAAAATAGTACATTCTTTTGTATTATTGTTTCGTATTTTTCGTAATCTTTCGTAATTTCGTAGGATATTTTACTTGCCTACCAATTTATACAGCGATTCCTGGCAAAAATTTTTAACAAAAACTATTTTCATATTATTTTTACCAAGCTTCTCTCTATTTAAATAATCAATATCCTTATCGGGCAAGTTAATGCCATAATAATAAAGAGGCGCTAAGCTGGAAAGACGCGGGATTAATCTATATGTCTTGTCGTCGCGAAGCGGATAAGCAACTTTAAATTCAGGAAAAAATATTTTATCGGCGCGATCAACAATGATTATTGAATCTTGTTCAACTAATTTGTTCACCCCCTCCAAAATAACTTCATATCTTTTTACATCTTTATAAATTTTTATCAAGCCGTCGTTTCGATCAAAAAAAACTATTTTCAAGCTAAATAAAAAACAGGTTATCGCTAAAAATAAAATTACAGCCTGTTTTTTTCTTCCCGAAAAAAGGTTAACAATATTTTTAAAAAATATAGCGATGAGTGGCAAAACAAAAATGTAAATTGGCAACCAATATCTTACATAAGAAGTGCCAATAGAAACGGCGCTTGTTTGGTTATCGCTAAAAATCCAGCTACCATAATAGCAAAAAATAAAAAACGAGGCTAGAATACATATCAACAAATAAACTAGAATCTCTTTTTTTATTTTTCCATAAATAAATTTTTTGATAAAAAACATTGCCGAAAAAGCCACAGGAATGGATAACCACCAAAAAATACCAAGAAAATAATTGGAAAAAACTTTAAAAATTGATTTGGGATGAAAGCCAAAGGGAAAAATATATTTAAAAATTTCCACAAACCAATTTGTTTTTTGAGAGATACCCGCCCCCTCTCCCAAGACTGTCGGATTATAGGCGGAGCTGAACGGATGTCCGTAAGTTAAAAAATTGAATAAAAATAATGGCAAGATGGCTAGAAAAAAGGAACCCAAGAGAAACAAAATCTGCTTGTAATTTATTTCTTTTCTGTAAAATAAAAATAATAAAAAATAAATGATAAAAATCCAAATTACTTCCGATGGGCGGATTGATATTGCTATCCCCAAAAATAACCCGGCTGAAACAAAATCAAGGTACTTCCATAAATTTTGAAATGGCTTGTTTACTAAAAAAAATATGCTTATAACCAAAAATGAAACAAACAAAATATTGGGGAATAGTCCGCGCGCGGAATAATATAAAATAGCCGGGTGGATTAAAAACAAAAAAGATGAAATGACGGCAACTGATTTATCAAAAACTTTTTTAACTATTTGATAAAAACAAAAAACTGAAAAAATGGTAAATAACGGCGCCAAAAAATAAATAGCTCTTAGCCCAAATAATTTTGCCGCGACTCCATAAACAAAAATCAAACCAAGAAATCCTCCGGGAACAAGATAATTGTTAACTACCGTCATGCTGCGTGGATGAAGATGATTCTCAAAAATAGCGTTCAAGGGCTCGGGAGACTTCATTTGTCCGCTCTCGTTGTAGGTTTTAATGAAAAAATAATTAGCGGTTTCATCCGGAGAATTGAATTTATTCGGCAAAAAACCATAAAAACCGGAACAGCCGATAAAAAAAATCAAACCAACAAAAACCAGGGCAAGCAATGCTTTGTTTTCTGCTATCCACTTTTTTGTGATAAACTTAACCATAGACGCCTTTTTCTTTTATTTTAAGGCAATTTTATATGACTCTTCGCTTACCGCATTGTATCATTTTTTCGCTAATTTTAACAGTTTTATTGACTCTCAACCTCTTCTTTTGGGGTCATTTTTTGGTTGGAATCCTCGTCGGTTTGACGTATTTATTATTCTTTGGTCTTATCCTTGGCACTCTCCTTTTTTCCTCCCGTTCCCTGTTTTTCAGATCAATTTACGGACTTTTTTTTCTCCTTGCCGGAATTTCTTTTCTGGGCGCCCTAATCTATTATTTTTATGAACTAAGCAATCTCATTGTCGCAATTTTAGTTATTGGTATTCCCCTAATATTAATTCCTCTTTGGGCCTTAAATAAAAAACCAAGAACGGGCGATGAACATGCCCCCATACGAATAACGTCTCAATTGCTTTTGGATTCTTTCCTCGTTTCCTTGTTTATTTTTTTGGATATCATAAATTTCCAACTGCTTTTAAAATTAAGTACCGAAGAGGCTATCCGCACACCTTGGTCGATTATTCCTTTCAAATTTTTTGTCGTCTTTTTTGCCACTTCAGCCATACTTCTTCTTTTTCTTTTTAAAAATAAAAAATCGTCTCTCGGCCTTTTACTCTCCGCCATTCATACTTTTTTTATAGTCAGCGTCGCTTTAATTATCTATAAAATCGGCTACGGATTTGACCCTTTTATTCACCAAGCGACTGAAAAAGCTATTTTCAACGATGGTTTTATTTTGCCAAAACCTTTATATTATCTCGGCCAATATTCTCTCGTTGTCTTTCTGGCCAAAATATTTTCGCTCCCGATTCTTATAATTGACAAACTGCTTTTACCTTCTTTTATCGCTATATTTCTCCCTCCAACTATCTATTTCAGTTTCCGCCAATTATTCAACAATTTTCTTAATCCTGTTATCCTTTCTGTTCTTGTTTTTATTTTGCCGTTTTCTTCTTTTATCAATACAACCCCGCAAGGCTTGGCTAATTTTATTTTACTGATCTTGATTCTACTAAGTGTCCTTTCCCTAAAAAAAGAATTTTCCCTTTCTCTGCTTTGGTTTTTAGCCTTCACAACTTTTTTAATTCATCCGCTAGCGGGTCTCCCCGCCCTTATTTTTACGGCTCTCCTTGCGGTTTATTTATCGCCTTTCATCAAAAATAAATCGATTAAAACTATTTTTGCTTCTATTGCATTTTTGCTGACAACATTTCTTGTTCCCCTTTTTTTCGCGCTCGCCTCTTTTTTTCTGGGAAATGGAAAATCTATTTTTTCAATAAAAAAGCCGGAAAATATTATCTCTTTTTTCAAAGAATTAAACTGGCATTGGCCGACCATAGTTAACCACTTCAATCCATTCCTTGATCTTATTTATACTTACGGAAAAAATATATCATTTCTCGCCATCGCTCTTTCCTTGGCCGGACTATTTTTAGCCAGAAAAAAATTACCAATTCTTTTTATCTACCCGCTTGCTTTTTTGTCTTTGATAATAAACTATATTTTATTAAAATCTTTTATCACCTTTCCCGCCCTTATTCAGTATGAACAAAATGTTTATCCAGCTCGTATTTTGGAGATAAGTTTTTACTTTTTAATTCCTCTGGTTCTTTTCGCTCTTTATAAATTTTTAGAAAAAATATCGCAATCAAATTTCTTAACAAAGACTTTTTTTATTTTGATACTTAGCTTATTTCTTTCTTTTTCGCTTTACTATTCTTATCCCAAGGATGACGGCGAAGACTATCAAATTGATCGCGGGTATTCGGTTTCTCGGACCGATATTTCAGCAGTCCAAAAAATTGAAGAAGACGCCTCTGGTCGTGACTATATTGTTCTAGCGAATCAAAGCGTTTCTGCCGCGGCAGTGCGCGAGTTTGGTTTTAAAAAATATTATGGGCCGTATTTTTATTACCCCATCCCCACCGGCGATCCCTTATATCAATATTATTTAAGCATGGTTTACAAGATACCATCCCGCGAAACAATCCGCGAGGCGGGCGATCTGGCCGGCGTAAATTTGATATATTTTGTTTTAAATAAATACTGGACCGACGCTGACAAAATTTCCGTTGAGGCAAAAAAAAATGCCGACGAAACAATAGTTGTCGACAATAAGATTACTATTTTTAAGTATCAATTTTAATCTTTAATCATTCCCTTAAGACTCTTAATATAAAAATCTAGTTTTAATTTTTCTGAAGATTCTTTAGCAAAGATCTTCATTTTTTTTATTTTATCCAAATTTACAAAACAATTTTGCAAGGCTTTTTTTAGGTCTTCCGCGTTTCCCGCCTCAAAAGTAAACCCATTTTTTCCTTCTTCGATCAGCTCTGCCGCACCGCCGATTCTGGCGACAAGCGCGGGAACGCCGGCCACTAAACTTTCGCCAACAACCGCCGGCGAATTTTCATAACAAATTGATGGAACTACTGTCAGGTCTGCTGTATAAAAAACTTGTTCAAGCTTTTCTCTTTCCAAAAATCCGTAAAAAATGAATCGGGCGTCGCCTTGAACAATGTTTTTAATCAACTCCAGCTTTGAGCCAACGCCGACTATATGCAATTCAAAGTTAATATCTAAATCTTTCAGAGTATTTACTAAAAACAAAACTCCTTTATGCTCTTCAATTTGGCCAATGTACAATAACCGCAGACCCTTCGACTCTGCTCCGGCTTTTGTTAGTGGTAGCGTTTCGTTCGGAGAATACTTTAGTGCCTGAGCCTGTCGAAGGCCGACCGGATTTGTCAACACCGCCTTTTTTGATTTTTCAAAAAATCCTTTTTCAGTATAAAAATCCAAAAGCCACTTTGATGGAGAAATCACAATATCGGGAGAACCAAAAAGCCATCGACAGAGAGTCTCGTACCATTTTCTTAAAAAAATTCTTTGCTCTAAGCTATTTTCTTTACTATAAATTATCAGACCGCTTGGGGTAGACAACTGAACATCGTGCAGAGTATGGATATGCTTAATACCTGATTTTTTAATTAAATAAGGGATTAGGTAGCCCATCCCCTTTAAATTATGCGTCATCACTATATCCGGCTTTTCTTTTTTCAAAATACTTTTGACAATAAAATAGCTGTGCAAATTAAACATATCCAAAAAATGCCACTTCATCCGCCAAAGAATATTATGTCTATAATCATTTAAATAATAAAAAACGTTTAGTGGATAAAATCTATAAACATTATCTTCTTCTTTTTTTGCTTTTAATGATTGAAAATTTTTATAAGGCTTTGTGGAAATTATAAAAACTTCGTGACCATCTTCTCTTAATCCCCCAGCTACCGTTGCCGCTATTTTTTCCGCTCCTCCGCGGGCGTAGGGATGATATAAATTGGAAATTAAACAAATCTTCATAAGCTTAAAATTTTTTCCAGCTTAACGATTATCTTTTCCATGTCATATTTTTCTTCTGCGATTTGCCTACTCCTTTCCCCAAACTTTTTTCTTAATTCCCTGCTTAACAAAATTAGATTAATTTTTTCCGCGAGAATATTCTCATTTTTTGGTTCAACTAAAAAACCATTTGCTTCATGTTCCACAACACTTCTCACTCCGGGCAAATCAGAAGCAATAACCGGCTTTCCGCAAGCCATAGCTTCCGTAAGAACAATTCCAAAAGCTTCTGATTTATCGATCGATGGTAAAACTACTACATTGGCAAGGTTGTAGTATTGAGGAAGATCTTCGTCGGAAGATTTTCCCGCAAAGATTACATCATTATGAACTCCGAGTCTGCCCGCCAAATCTCTGTAATACGATCTTAAATCTCCATCGCCAACAATCAACAACTTTGCGCTTTTCACTTTACATTTTGCGCTTATCAGGTGTTCCACCCCTTTAAAATAATGCGCCTTATCCAACCCGCCGACAAATAAAATTATATTGTCATCATCTCTCAAATTATGCCTTGTCAATAACTCTTTACTCTTCTCTCGCGGAGAAAATCTTTTTATATCCAGCCCGAAGGGCAACTCTTCAAATTTACCAGAGTATTTAGAAAAAATATCTTTCGCATTTGAATTTTTAACATAGTCAAAAGAAGAAACCAACATCTTGTCCGCCGATTTTAAAATATGCGGCATTAAATTTTTAGTATGCCAATCAAAAAAATTTCCCAGCCATCCCCTGCCGATCACATCATGATGGTAGGTAATAATTAATTTTGTTTTTCTGTGAAAAAATTTCCAAAGCCAAACTACTTCCGCTCCACCGAAAAATGGGTAGTGTAGATGAACTGCGTCAAATTTTCTTAAACGCCAAAATAATTGGGGCAAAAATCCGGCATTGCCGTATTTTAAAAGAGGTCTTAACAAAAAGACATCCGGTGTCTTCTTAGAGCTGGATGATTCAAATCTTTTTTCCGCCTCGCTCGGCGTAGTTTTATAATCTGGCGCAAAAACCGAAACTTCATGTCCGCGCGAAGATAATTCCAAAGCTTCAGTGTGCGCCACTGTGCCGATCCCCCCTCTGTATGGCGGGAAAACCGGCGAGACAATAGCAATTTTCATATTTTAATTTCCTCTACCAAAAAATAAAATTCCTGACTACTTTCCAATAAAAATTAAAGGTTGGATTAACAAGATAATTTAAAATGGGATTGGCAATTTCTTGAAATTCAACTTTGCCAACAATCAGTTTCGCGATTTCTCGATCGGAAACTTTTCTCAATTTCATTTTTTCTTTTTTATTTTTTATCATCCTTATCCAGTTTTTGTAATTGAGGAAATATCCATAAACTTTTATTTTTCCCTTAGCCAAACCCTTTAGTAAAGCATAACCGAAAAGCCCGACTTCCATAACTAAAAACGGCAATAAAATCAAAAGCAATGTTCCAAGACGGAAATTCTCAAAAAGCATTATCATTCTGTTTCGCTCCATATAATAAAACTGCAGAACACTCCGCGAGAATTGATATTTATGATACATGATTGATTTATCAGCTAAAACAAGATTATATCCGGCCTGTCTTATTCTCCAGGACAAATCTGTGTCTTCGTGGTACATAAAAAATAGCGAATCAAAAAGACCAACCTCCTTCAAGACCTTGACGGGAAATAAAGCGGATGCGCCTGAAACATAAAAAAATGGCTGCAAATTTTCCGACTTGAAATTGGCCACTTCTTCTCCATAGCCTCGGCAGAATCCAAAGCCCAAAAAGTGAAATAAGTTGCCGGTTGAATTTATTTTTTTAGTTTCCGGATGAAGTAAAATCAAAGACTGAACCGCCCCCGCTGTGGGATTTTCTTCCGCCTTTTTCACCAATTCCAAAAGCCAGGATGGCTCGGCGACTGTGTCCATATTAAAAAGAACAATATATTTAAAATCGCTATTTAGCAACCGGCGCATAACAATATTATTCCCCTCGGCAAATCCGTCGTTTTTTTCGTTGGGAATTGTCTCCGCCTCCGGAGCGATATTTTTCAAATATTCTTCCGTCTCTCGCGATGTGGCATTATCAACAATAAAAATTTTAAAATCTTCTTTTGGATAATCCTGTTTTCGCAAACTTTCTATACACTCCGGCAAATACTTTTTGGCGTAGTCTTTAAAATTGATTAAAATTACCGCGACTTTTGGCATAAATTGGAATGAATTATGAATTAAGAATTATGAATCATGAGGTTGTTGATTGACGGTTGTTTGTTGTTTGTCGCCAGTTGTCTTTTGAATCGCCATCTCTCTCACAATCTTCGTGATATTTCTTTCTATCTTTTCTATCTTAATTGTTGTTTGAAAAACTATATAAAAAAGTAAAATAATTGATAAATAAACCACCATGTCGGCGCCTCGCCCCACTCCCAGAATATTCGCAACAAAATCTGTTGACTCCGGTTTTAAAACGACAACGCAAGCAATCGCCCAAAAGCAAAGCCAAAAAATAAATTTTTTCAAAGCCAAACTTCCCTGCTTCCATCGAGAAAAAGTTCTGTAAACAATCGCGAGAACCAAAAAAATTAAAAAATATTGTATTAACATATTTACCTAAGCATTCTCCCTAAAAATAAATCAAATAATATTTTAAGATAATCCGGAAAACGTTGTCCTCTTCTTACGGCGCTTGGAAAATATTTCAATGTTACAGGAACCTCAACGCAACGCAAATTAAATTTTCCTATTTTATCTAGAATTTCGGAAGCGTGGGCCATGCGGTTATGTTCTATTATTATTTTTTGAGCGGCAGATGAAGAAAGCGCGCGAAAGCCGTTGTGGGTGTCCCCAAGTTTCAGCCCGCTTGTAAGGCGAGTCAATAATATTCCCCCTCCAAGAAGAAATTTCTTAAACGGAGGAATCGCTGATTTCAAAAAACGATTTCCTAAAACAACTTCAACTCTGCCGGCAACGATCGGCTCAATCATTGATTTTATTTCTTCCGGTAAAAATTGTCCGTCAGCGTCATAATGAATAATTATATCCGCATTTCTCAAAAGAGCCACCTGTTTTCCCGTTTCGAGAGCCGCTCCCTGTCCCCTATTTATAAAATGGGAGCATACTATAGCTCCCCCTTTTTCCGCGCACGCCAAAGTATCATCGCTTGATCCATCATCAACAACGATAACTTCATCAACGTATTTTTTTACATCCGAGATAACGTCAAAAATTGTTTTTTCTTCATTAAAAGCCGGTATAACTGCGACTACTTTCATATTTTTATGGCTTCTATCTTAATCCTGCCTGCAAGAGAGATTTGTGCGCTTGCATGTAATCAATAGTTTTTCGCAAACCATCCTCAAGACGGACCAAGGGCACCCAACCAAGCAATTCTTTTGCCTTACTGATACTCGGCAGACAGAGAGGCGTCATAAAAATCAAAGGATTGTCAAAAACAATTTGTGAAGAAGATTCTGTCATCTCAATAATTCTCTTGGCAACCTCAACAATCTTCAAATCCTCACTACTACCAAGATTAACCGGACCGATATCGGAAGACGCGGACATTAATTTAATCAAACCGGAGACAACATCGTCAACATAACAGAGAGAAGTGGTAAAATGTTCATCTCCATAGACGACCAAATTTTGATTATCCAAAGCGTTGATGATAAAATCGGGGATCATTTCTCCGTCAAATAATTTTTCACGCGGGCCGTATGTTCTAAAAATTCTGGCGATTTTGGCATCCAATCCATAAACCTCTCTGTAAGTATTAACCATAGTTTCGGCAAATCTTTTTCCCTCATCATAACAACCTCTGGGCGTCATATGATTTACAACTCCATAATCGTCTTCTCCAAAAACCTGTTTATCTTTTAGACGCGGACCATAGACAACCGAGCTTGAAGCGTGAACCAGCTTTGATTTATATTTTGCCGCCAAATCCAAGATATTCTTCATGCCTGTAGAATTAACTTCCAATGTTCTCATTTTGAATTCTTCAAATCTTTTCGGCGAAGTGGGGCATGCCAAATGATAAATTTCTTGTATTCCTTGAATGTTTATTTTAAAACTCTTCAATTCCGGCAAAGACTCTAAGTCGATCGGATCAGAAACATTCTGTCGCACTAGTTCAAAATCAGGGTGTTTTAGAAGCAAATCAATGTTCATTACTCCACCGGTAGAAAAATCGTCCAAACAAATAATCCGACTATCTTTTATTAATCTCTCGCAAAGATGAGAGCCGATAAATCCGGCGCCGCCTGTTACTAAAATGTTCTTTTTATCAAAAGAAGGCATAAAATTATTTTTAACTTTTAAAATTAAATTATCTTAAAACTCCCACCCTGATTCCGCCCTTAAATTCTTCTCCGAATGCAAAAAATTGATTTCTTAAAATCCCTTTATAGTTATAAATTTTTACTTTCGGTCCGGCGCCTTTTCCCGCTCCGACAATAATTTCGGAAACTTTGTCGCCATCAAGATCGCCTAATGAAAAATTAATTCCTGTCTTAGGATCGTCGAACGGAGAAAACTTTAATTTTAAATTGAGATATTGTCCATAGACCAGTATCTCCCCTCCGGTTGTCTTGCTAAAAGCCATTTCCGCAAATTTATCTCCATCTAAATTTCCCACCGCAATATTAATTCCTCCAATATAACCTGCTTCAAAGGGAATAAATTGATTTTTCAAATCTCCCTTTTGGTTAAAAATTTTTGCTATCGGTTCTTTATCGGAGGGATCAACAGACATCGGCGCCACAAGAATTTCGCTTTTCCCGTCGCCGTCAACATCGCCGGCGGCAACATTTACTCCACCTTTAAATTTTGCAGGATAAGCCATAAATCCACCGATAGGCGTGCCGTCTTGACGAAAAACCCTGACATGAGGACCGCCACCCGGTCCGGCGCCAGTGATAATTTCTCCATCTCCGTTGCCATTAATATCAGCTGAAGTAATACTTACTCCGCCTAAAAATTTTTCATTATAGGCAAAAAAACTTTTTACAAAATTAGCGTCTTCTTTGAAGATTTTTATTTCCGGTTTAAACGAAGACATTGGGCTTACTAAAATATTTCCTTTTTGGAGAGGAAAAGGCGAACTTTCAACTGTCAAATAGGCTGCCTCCATTGTCCTTCCTATATTTAATCTGCCCTTGCCGAGCTTGCCTCTATATTCAGAATTTAAATTATCAATATTATCCGAATTTACTGTGATCAAGTTTCTAATTTCTTGCACGCCTAGACTTGGGTTAATCGCCTTTATTAAGGCTGCCGTACCGGAAACTAACGGCGCGGCAACGGATGAACCGGACCAACCCCCACTGTAATATTCTTCAAATCCAACTTCTCCGGGATTGTAAGCAACCGTACTCCAAAAATCAGTTCCCGGAGCGGAAACATCAACGCACTTTGTTCCATAATTTGAAAAAGATGCTTTTTGATCATTTTCATCAACCGCGGCTACTCCCATCACAATATTTTCACCATCTGCCCCGTAATAGCAAACCGGATAAAGAGGCTCTTCGTCTAAATTTTTTCCGGAAATTCCCAGATTGCCGATTGCGGCCACAACTACCACTCCGGCTTTGTATGCCCGCTCTAAGGACAAAAATAAACTTTTGCTAAAGCCGGAACCTATAAAGCTTAAATTAATAACATCAGCTCCTTTTTCTACCGCATAATCAATACCTTCTATGACAGTCAAAACATCACCCGAACCGGCTGAATCCAAAACTCTCACCGGCATAATTTTGCTTTCAAAGGCAACCCCGGCGATTCCTCTTGAGTTATTACCGATAGCTGAAATCACTCCGGCAATAATTGTTCCATGGTTGATTCCTTCTTTGGTAAAATACCATTCTTTAAAATCGGGTCGAGGATTATTGTCTCCGGCCACAAAGTCCCAACCATTAACGTCGTCAACGTAGATATTTCTGTCATTATCAATTCCGTCATCGGGAATCTCGCCCATATTTACCCAAATATTGTCAGCTAAATCCGGATGATCTATATCCACTCCCGTATCTAAAACAGCAACGACTATATCTTTTGATCCCGAACTTCTTTCCCATCCGCCCTTTACATTTACTTTATCCAAATACCATTGTTTAGAGAAATAAGGATCGTCTTTGGAAATTGTCTGACTTTCTAAAATATAATTTGGTTCGGCAAATTCAACGTCCGAACGATTGTTATATTTTTTTATCGCCGCTTGAACATTATCTCCGTTTTCCAAAATAATTTTTTTTATCCCCTCTTTATTTTTAAATTTAACTAAAATTTCATTATCTATAAATTTTATTTCGTTCTCTGCTCCTGAAGCATAAATAAACCTAGACGGAGAAAAAATAATCCCTGAATTTAAAAATATTAAACTCGAAATAACCAATAATAAGCCTATTTTTCTAAACATAAACTTTTATTTCTTAATTAAAATTAAATTAAAAACCTTTTCTATCAGGCTCTTTTATCCTATCTATATTACCATTTTCCTATAAAAATAACAAATACAAAAGGGACTTTTTGCGTCCCCCTTGTATTTCTCCGAATCTTCAATAAATATTCAATAAGCTCGTCTCAATTACTGAGATATCATCTCCGGCAAGGTATTCTATGCCACCCATTGGTATTTGCAATATATTTATTTTGTTAAATCTATAAGCCTTAAAAACCTGAAGGGCTTCAATGTGTCTCCTTTCCTTGCCTTGGATATAATATACCGGCGAGGTTCCAGCATATTGAACTAATGATCCGGTTGGATGATGATCAGTCGTGATATCGGCTCCTATTTTATAATCTCCCCAGGCGACAAGGGGGATATCAATAACTTTCTTGGTCCAATTCAATCCATAGAGAAATTTAGCTCTCGCACTTGTCGGAATCCAACGCAAGGTTCCCCCCGGCTCCACGGCATAAACTTTAGGATCTGTTTCTATCTTTAAGAGATATGTGCCGGGTCTAATAGTAACATTTTTGCCAAGCGATATTCCCTGCAATTGAGAAGCGGAAATAGTCTTAATGCCTTTCCAGTCGAGAAACCATGATTTGTATGTTTTTTCATTGGGAAAAAGATGTCTTTTGTTATCTGATCCATAATAATAGACAGATGAAGAGAGAGAACTTTTAACGCGATCACCTACCTGAAGAACAACTAAAGGGGTCGCCGGGGTTGTTGGTTTTGTCGTTTTATCCGGTGGTGATAACGGACTAAAGTAAACCGAAATAGTATTGTTCAAAATATTCCCATCAATTGTTGCGGCAAAAGTAGAAGTTCCCGGCGATAATGATGATATTTCAAAAACAGCTTTTCCTTCTGCGTCGCTAAGCACAACAACGGGAATAATTTTATCAGCCGTTCCTCTGCTTGAGGTTAGATAAACTGTTTTACCACTAACCCCATCCTTATTGTCATTTAACCCAAAAACCGTAATTTTGGTTTTGGAAATCCCGTTGGCGATAACCGAAGAGGGAAAGGCAGTAATGGTTGAGAGATCAATTGAAATAGATGGAGGAGTTGCTTGGATTAAAAAATCAGCATTGGAAATATCGGAAGTAATTACTCCGCCAAAAGAACTCAAGGCTTCTATCTTTACCTTTGATGTCCGAGAAGAAATATTGGGAACTACCCATGTATATTTTCCATCGTTGGTTTCGTAGTCAGCAATAACATAAGGAAACGTCACTCCACTGTCAAGAGAATAATATAGTTTAATTCTTGAAATCCCAGCCCCTCGTGTTGTCCAAATAATATCATAACCTGAATTGCCGGCTAAAGATTGACCACCGTTGGGAGATTTCAATTCTGAAGCGACGATGGAATCATCTCCTCCACCGCCACCTCCGCCACCTCCACCCCCACCTGGACCGGGAAGAATAACTAATTGTGTTTTAAAGGTAAAAGGATTGGCGACCGGACCGGCATGCAAATCACCATCACCGGAAGCAGCCGAGGCGGCCGTACCGGCGACTGTCAATGTATAATCAGTGAAACTGCCCAAAGAATCATGTGAATCGTAAGTTACGACCGTATTACCCACAGACCAGACAGCTGCCCCTAAACCTGCAGCGGGAGAAAAACTATCCGCTGCTTCCACTGATGCAGTAGTCATAGCTTCAGAGTAAGTAAAAACTATAGTTGCCCCAACAGCTACATCCGTTGCGCTATTCGCCGGAGAAGTTGTCATAATAACCGGATCAGCTTCGTCATTTTCCGTACCAAGAGCATCGCCGGTAACAATAAGATTGCCTGAAGAATCTGTAATGCTGGCTGTATTCATATGTAGATATACCAGTTCTGTACCGGTAATACCAGTTGTAACGGTCAAACGATAGTATTGATCGTTTGCGTCGCTGTCCGCTACGGGAAAAACAACTGTAGTGGAAACCCCGGAAACGGTTTCTTCGCCAGTAGCATCGTTTGTCACATCATTATCAAATTCAAAGTTATCCCATTCTCCCGAGGCATCTATTGTTGAGTCAAGTATTGATTCCGAGAAAGCTATATCTATAGCATTAACATCGCCATCATTGTCAGAGTCTGCAGAGTAAGTATTGACAATAATCGGGGAGGCTAGATCAGTCACAGTAATAGCAGCAGTGGTTGCAATATCATTACTAGCAGCATCTTCAAAACCATTATTTCCTCCCGGTTGGGTATAAGTTATTATCGGAGCAGTCGCGCCACCTGTGGTGTCTGCGGCTCCGACCGTAGTTAAAGTAATTGTATAAGTTGAAGTTCCATTAGTGGCGCAAGTATCACCAAAAGTACTTGCTAAGGTAATGGTGCCGGCCGTACCAACTGTTATATCAGTGCCTCCAGTGTAACCGGTACATTCTAGTCCAACATCAGCCGACATAGTAAAAATTAAACGATCAATCTCGCCATCACCATCATTATCAGCATAAGCAGTACCTAAAATTATCGGAGAAACCCCATCAGTCAGAGTAACTGCTGCGTTGGTGACAAGATCATTGCCAGCAGCATCTTCAACACCATTGCCCGGTTGAGTGTAGGCAACAATTGGAGCGACTGCGCCACCGGTAGTGTTGGCTGCGCCGTCAGTAGCTAGAGATATTGTAACTGTTGAAGTTCCATTCGAGGCGCAAGTATCGCCGGCGGCAGCGGCAAGATTAACTGTGCCGGCTGTGCCAACAGTGAAGTCAGTAGCGCCGGCAAAAGCAGTGCAAGTAATGCCAACGTCGGCAGAAGTGGTAAAGATAACACGATCAACTTCTCCGTCCAGACCAGCGCTTGAATAGACGCCGGAGAGGATGACTGGGCGAGCCTTGTCATACATTGTCACGGCAGATTGGTCTAAGCTTGAAACGCCAGCCACATCTTCTATTAAATCTGTGGCTACTGTATCAAAAGTGGCTGTAATATTTGTTGTATTCGCTGTTCCTCCGGCTATTGCAAGAGTAATCCATGTATCATCTACAGCTGCGTCTAAAGCAACAGTTCCCGCCGCCACAATCACTGCAGTAGTGAGAGTTCCACCCGCACTAATTGTTGAAGATCTATCCACATAATCAGCATCCGCAACATTTTCAGAAAAAACAAGAACTGCATATTCTATTGTCCCATTATTATCATTGTCGTAATAATTAACTCCTAAAATATACGGAGCAGCTGCGTCAGCTTCAACCACTCCACCGGAAGCTAAGTTACGCGCTTGATTTTCTGCGACATCTTCAATAGTGGCACTTGCTCCTGTCCAAGTTACGTCCTGATCAACCGTGCTTGTATCACAACCAGTTAGAGTAGAAACCGTACAAGCACCTGCATCTTCAGTAAAGACAATGTAAAGAACATCATCGTCCTCGGCGTCACCTAGAATTTCTATTGCGTCAACTGCTTCATCGGTAACATTAGCAACCGCTAAAGAGGTTGGAGTATAATCAACAGCAGCAGCGTAACCATTAATATCGCTGTCATCGATACTTTCCGAGAAGATTAATTTTAAGTGATCAACCTTACCGTTGTAAGTAGTTCCATCTGTGCCAACGTCAAGAGTTTGAGCAGAAACTAAATAAGGAAGTGCTGCATCTGCTTCAACTACTCCACCAGAGGCTAAGTCGCCTATTGCGTTAGCAGCAGCGTCTTGGATTGTAACGCTTGTCCCTGTCCAGGTAATATCTTGGTCAACCGCGTCAGTGTCGCAACCGGTTTGGTCTGACGCGCTACAAGTACCTGCATCTTCGGTAAAGATAATATAAAGAGTAGAATCATCTTCGGCGTCACCTAGAATTTCTACTGCGTCGACTGCTTCGCCAACAACATTAGCAACTACTAAAGAGGTTGGAGCGTAATCAACACCGGCCGCATAATTATTAATTGCGCTATCATCAATATTCTCCGAGAAGGTTAGCTTTAAGTGATCAACCTTACCGTTGTAAGTAGTTCCATCTGTGCCAACGTCAAGAGTTTGAGCAGTAAGAACGGCCGGCGCCGCGCCGTCACTCGCCGCTGTAGTTACCGTCTCCGCAGCGGGAAATCCGGAGTAATCAAGAATTCCCGTAGTCGTGGCTAATTTTAATAAATTTGAAGTATCACTGGCAGTGCTGTCGGTGACTCCGAAGAAAAGAGTCGTGTCATCTGTTGTATCTCCGTATGTTTCAGCTAAAGCTGTGCCATTATTTAGAGTAATAGCAAAGTCGGTAACTGCGGAAACCGAAGAAGCGTCCATAACTTCAGTAAAGGTAGCGAGAATACCATTCATTGTTCCGTTGGCCGTTCCTACTGCACCTTCAACCGAATCAGTATCTTTGGTAACACGAGTAGTAATAAGAGCAGCAGCGCCATCGGTGAGAGCTTTAGTAAACGTTGCTGTATTATTTACAGTATCATTAATGTCATTGGTATTGTTGGTGTAGGTAAAGGAAGGTTCTGCGCCACCGGTTGTTTGCTTGCCTGTCTCGCCGGCGTCAGCATCAACCGTTCCCGTTCCAGCGTCGGTGCAGACATAGGTTACGGAAGGAGAAGCAGTACATTCGGCAACAGCAAAATCTCCGACGAGATTAATATCTCCGGCAACTGAAAATGCCCAATCAGCAGCAGTGATCGTAGTCCATGTTGTTGATTCTGTAAAAACAAAAGTAACGCGATCAACTTCTCCGTCGGCAGTGGAATCTGCGTAGGTGGCCGAGACCAGATATGGCGCGGCGCCGTCGGAAATATTAGTAGCAACAGAATTAGCAGCGTTGTTGTTTGAGGAATCGTGAACACTATTGGCAGTACCTGTAGCAGCAGTGTAGGCAAGCGTTGGTGTATCCGCGACGCTTGTTTCGTTGGCGTCAGCAGTAACTGTTATTCTAATATCTGTGCCACTGGCTACGGCAGTAGTGTCAGCGAGATTTAAATTGGCATTATTGGCAAAAGTCCAATCGGCATCATCATATTCATCCAAAGTGACATTTTCAGAGAAGGTGGCATCAACGCGATCTATCGTGCCATTAACGGAAGTAATATCTTTAAGGGCGACTGAGACGAGGACAGGCGCGGCGCCGTCGGCCAAAGCCAAAGGCGCGGAAACGGAAGTTAAAGTCACAGTAGCAACTTGGTTTCCGGCATCGTCCACTATATTCGCATTGGCTGTAAAAACAACATTCATGTCCCCTATTGCCGTATAAGCATTGGCGCAAGAAAAAGTCAGAGTCAAGCTACTTGTTCCATCGGGATCAATAGACTCTGTATCACAAACTCCGTGATTCGCCGCAGAGGTTACATTAAAACCATTAGCGGCAGCAGCGGCATTGGCAATATTCTCGCTAAAGACTAAGGCGGTTGAATCAATAATCCCATTACTATTAGCATCTCCGATTGAAGCCGAAGAAAAAGTTGGAGTAATACTGTCGCAAGTTAGATTAGAAGTATCTGAAACGGTATCGGTATTAGAATAGGTGTCAGTCGCCGTGACTGAAACATTTAAATTAGTTCCATCAATGGCCCCTTCAACGATAGTATAAGCAGCGCAAAGGACGTCATCAGCCGCGCCACCGTCATCGCATGTCCCGCCGGCGCCATCATCTTCCATAGCTACCGCCGCACCGCCCCCGAAAGCGGAAAAATTTACTGTAGCCGAAGCAAAATCAGTATTATTATCCCCTGCCACGCTATTATCCCATTGGGCAACAAGTGTATTACCAACAATATACGCGCCACCCGTTCCGCCCCCACCGGAAACGGAAATATTACCATCAGTAATTGTTACTGCGGCATCTATCGTTTGAGTATTGAGGTTAGTGATAGCCGCATCGCTTGGTCCGTCTAATTCCGTAGCCGTAGCTCCGGTTTCCGAAGCAAATTGCGCTCCATTTTGGTTTAATTGAGCAATAAAAGTACGCCCGTGCGTTGGCGAAGCGGCAAGAGTAACTGTAACATAAATCCTTTTTCCTGCCGTAAAAACTGAACCTGTTACAGTAAGCGCTTGCCCAAAAATAAGACCTGTACTATCTGACCCGATATTTGAATCTTCTCCTGATTGAAATCCTAGAGTCGCTCCACTTTCTTCCCAAACCGTTAATGTTGTAATATCTGCGTCTGCTGCAGTGCCGGTATTACTAATAGTAATTGAGTTTAATTTATCAGCATCAAGATACCCGCTTCCATCTGCGTCATTAACAATATCTTCTCCGTCAGTATAGCTGGCATTACTTGATCCGTCATAATATTTAAACGGGGAGGCAAAAGCAGTGATATCAATTGTTCCGGAAGTTGTGATTTCTACGCCAGCCAAGTCAACATCAGCAGAGCTGGCGATTAATTCTCCGTCTGTATAGGTACCGCTATTGTCGGCGTCAGAATATTTATCATTGGCGTCAAAGAGTCTTGACTCTGTGTCGTCCACAAAGGGAGTTACTGCTGATCCATTATGAATCAATTTAAAAATATCATCTCCGTCTGAATATGGAGTTGAGGCTGCAGCAGCAATATAACCAAAAACTGAAGAAGCGGAAGCAAAATCATTTAAATCTTCCACGCCACCCGATTCATCCCAACCATTCCCTGTTGTTGCAATTCCGTCAGTCGCTTCAGTTGAAGAATCAAAGAAAAAAGTAGTCCCTCCAGCAACAAGGTTCCCTCCATTTGCATAATCTGTATTACTAGTGTAAACAAGAGGCTCGCATGTTCCAGAACGACTGCAAGTATATGCGCCATCATTATTTTCATCCAGAAAAGCCACTTCTTTTTCTGCGCCAAATTCTGTTTGACCATTTGTGGGAGCAGCAAAACCAACCAAAATTACATCCACGCCACTTGTAAAAGACCCACAATCCCCGGCCACATCCCACCAAATTCTCTCGCCTGAATCATATTCAGCATCATTTATTGTTGATCCATCAAAACAGACGTTATCAGTAGCAGTAAATACTCTAACTTTTGCTTTCCCTGCAGTCACCACTGTATCACCGTTTGATGGTCGGCCATCACTATCATTATCCTGTATAATGGCTTCTCCGTCATCATAATTTCCACCTGTTCCAGAATTATCATCATAATAAGATAATTCGTTAGCCGAAAATGCTTGCATCGCATTGCCAGTTAAATAGCCGTCAGTGCCCACATGCACTTCTACAAAAATATCTTCTCCGTCGGCATAGCTATCGTCAGTACCTCCATGATCAAGATAAATTTCAAGTCCGCCCGGGTCTTCGGCGCTATCAAAAGCAGTCAAACCAGCTGTTCCGGAAGTTACAACTTCTCCGGAAGTAATTGTCGTGTCTGCCGAACTCACAATTAATGCTCCGTCAGCATAATCAACTGCATCATCATGATCATCGTCGGCGAATTTATCATTGGCCCCAAAGGCAGTTAGGGTATTTCCTGCTGCTACAACATAGCCTCCACCATCATGAGCTAGTGCCCCATCGTCTTTTGGAGCCGGTGTTGTTAAATCTAAAATCACTCCATTGGCATTGGACGGACCCCAAGTGGCCGTTGCCGCGCCGGTGTTAGTCCAATCAGCAACTTGAGACGCTCTGGAAAATAAAATCGGATAAGAAGAAAAAATTATGACTGAAATTCCAACAATAAAATAGACCGCGACAAATAAAATCGGAAAGCGCCTTTTAATTAAACTCATAGATATATTATTTTAAAAAATATAAATTAATATTAATTTATATACTCGTACTACAGCTCTCTTCAACCTTAAATATATAAAAATTACAAACTTTTTTAGAGTATGTTATAGCTTTATCCCCTAATAATCCCTTCTACTGCAACTTGTAATTTTGGCTAAAAATTTATAAAAGCTCCTCCGCTTATATTTAATCATATAAACATCGTTGCTTTTCTAAATTTTTATCTCAAAATTACTGCGTTTCGTAACGAAAAATTATTAGAGGATAAAGCTAAAATTATTATAACATATTTTCCGAAAAGAAAAAAAGAAAAAAACAAAAACCCCGCCTCTCGTAAGAGGCGGGGTTTCTTTCAATAACAATGTTCTAGTAAATATTCGTCAAACCTGCTTCCGCTCCGGTAATATCAGTTCCGTTGGTATAAGTAATGGAGGCGGAAATGGTTTCTATGTAAGTTGTCTGGAAGCGGTTGGATTCAAAAGCGGCGCCGGCGAATAATCTCTTTTCTGCTCCGGAAACATAGTAGACGTTAGCCGAGCCATCATATTTTATCAAGGCTCCGGTCGGATGTTTGTCGGCAGTGAGATCAGTGCCAAAGGTGTAGTCTGTCCAAGAAGTTAGAGGAACATCAATAATTTGTTTGTTCCAATTTGTTCCGTAGAGAGCGAGCGCTCTGGCTTCGGAAGGTACCCATCTTAGAAGACCACTTGGCTCAACGGCGTAAACTTTAGGATCGGTTTCAATCTTCAAGAGAACTGTGCCGGGGCGAACAGTAACATTGGCGCCAAGAGAAATTCCTTGAAGTTGAGAAGCTGGAACTAATTTGATTCCTGACCAATCAGTGTACCAAGTCTTGTATGTTTTTTCGTTGGGGAAGAGGTGTCTCTTATTGTCAGATCCATAGTAATATACAGAAGTTGAAAGAGAGCTCTTGATCAAATCTCCAACCGACAGAGAAACCGGGGTTTCAACCGGGGCTGCTTCTTCTCCGGGGGCAGTGACAGCAGTGAAGGAAACCGTGGCCGTGCCGGAAAGACCGGTGCCATTAACAGTGGCAGTATAAGTAGACATTCCCGCAGTGCTTGATTTTACTGTAAAGGTGGCCACTCCCGTAGAACTGGTGGTCGCAGTGGCCGGGGTGATAGTATCTGATGTTCCACGGCTGGAAGTCAAGACAACTGTTTTTCCAGAAAGAAGAGCTCCGGCGTCATCTTTGGCAGTAACAGTAACCGTTGTTGTTGCGGTGCCATTGGCGACAACTGAAGTCGGAGTAGCAACAAGGGTGGAAAGAGTCGGCGAGAAAGTCGCGGCTACGCCAGTGATGCTAAAGTTAGCATTGGAAACATCTGAAGTGATGACACTGCCGGTTGAACTTAATGCTTCAACTTGAACTTTTACTGTGCCGGAAGTAACATTTGGCACTGTCCAGGCATAAGCTCCGTCATTGGCTTCATTTTCGGCGATGACGTAGGGATAACTGCTACCGCCATTCAAAGAATATGATAATTTTATTTTACTGATTCCGGAACCTGTCGCCACCCAAGTAATGTTGTGGCTGGAATTTCCCACCCATGTCTCGCTTCCATTTGGGGAATTGACATTGGCGGCGGTAATAGTAGAACCACTTGAACCACCAGTGAGAGCAGTGTAGCCGGTTGTGTCGGTGAGAGCGACTGACGTATCTACGGCAATATTATTAGCATCAGCACCTTCATCTTCTACTTCAAAGACAGTTATATCTGTTGTTCCTTCTTCGCCAGAGGTAATATTTTGAAGAATGATTGTTCCGGTTGTAGCCGTATTTGCAGCAGACACCGTACAGGTTAAAACTTGAGCAGAATCATCACAAGTTATTGTTGCCACATCTCCATTGTCAAAAGTTCCGGTAGCCACTTCTGCTGGTCCAGATATATCTATAAAGCTTGGGAAGGTAATATCAATCGTATCGCCCGGATCCATCACAAAAGGCAAACCAGAGACAATTGTAATTGTTGTCACGCCTGCCAAATTACCGGCGGCATTTTCACCTAAGGTAACTGTTGCCTGCAAGGCGGCGGCAGTAACATCAGTCAAGGCTACGGTTGATTCTATAACTATCTCATTACCATCTGTACCCTCATCTTCTACTTCAAAAACAGTAATATCGGTAGTTCCCAAATAACTTGTAGTAATGTTTTGCAGAATAATTGTTCCCGTTGTCACAAGTGAATCGGTATCTGATACTGTACAAATTAAGACTTGGGCTGTATCGTCGCAGGTGACAACCGTGGCTGTTCCGCCGTCTATTGTTCCAGTGGCAATTTCCGCATCTCCGGTTATATCCACATAAGCCGGGAAGGTAACAAGTACCTGGTCGCCCACATCAAGGGCAAAGGGAGTCGTTAAAGTTATCGTTGTAACACCGGCTGTGCCAACTACTGAGTTCGCGCCAAAAGTGATAGCGGCAGTGGCATCAACAGCGGCAGTAACATCAGTCAAGGCTACGGTTGATTCTATAACTATCTCATTACCATCTGTACCCTCATCTTCTACTTCAAAAACAGTAATATCGGTAGTTCCCAAATAACTTGTAGTAATGTTTTGCAGAATAATTGTTCCCGTTGTCACAAGTGAATCGGTATCTGATACTGTACAAATTAAGACTTGGGCTGTATCGTCGCAGGTGACAACCGTGGCTGTTCCGCCGTCTATTGTTCCAGTGGCAATTTCCGCATCTCCGGTTATATCCACATAAGCCGGGAAGGTAACAAGTACCTGGTCGCCCACATCAAGGGCAAAGGGAGTCGTTAAAGTTATCGTTGTAACACCGGCTGTGCCAACTACTGAGTTCGCGCCAAAAGTGATAGCGGCAGTGGCATCAACAGCGGCAGTAACGGCGCGACTTGTTGTACTCGTCGTGGTTCGGGGATTACCATCAGCTGTCGTATCATTATCTACTGTCACTAATCCGGCGTCAACTGCTGCCGAGGCGTATAAAGTTTCTACCTTCAAACCTGTTATTAAGATTGTTTCTCCTGCCGCACAGGCTCCTCCACCAAAAACTGTAAAAGTAGCTTCTGTATCGGTTCCGTTATAAGCAATCGCCCCTGATGCATTGTGTCCACAAGTCCCAGCTATTGTTAAATCCGCAAAGGTAACAGTATCGTCAAAAACTACGTTCGGATATGATGCTGCATTTATTGCTACTGTTAACTGTTCTGCCGCAGCAAAATCATCTCCCCCCACATCCGCTAGAGTAATAACTCCCACCGCGACAGAAGTAGCGCCAACGACGGGTAGCGCAACAGGATTTCCATTAGTAACCTCATAATCATCAGCTGCCGCTTTTACTGGCTCTGTTGGCAAACTTTGCCATATTCCAAGCGCAAGGGTAAAGATCATCAAAGTTGCCACCGACCATGGCAGGATTTTGAAGAACCCTTTTCTAATTTTTTGTGCCATAATTCTTTCAAATTATGATTTGCGCGTTTGATTATGAATTGTTTAATTCATAGTGAAACAGCAAATCGAGTTTTTATTTATATAATTTTTAATTAAATTCTAAATTCTAAGCACCAAATCCTAAATAAATTCAAAATACAAAATTCAAATGTTCAAAACTAGCAACTAACGACTAACGACTGGCAACTACTTTCTAGGCAGTCGCGGCGGTAATGCCTAATTTTAATTCTATATTACTCGTCCTCTTCTTTAAATTTTCTACTTCAGGCTTCGACGCTAAAACCTTTAATTTCTCCTTAATCTCTTCAAAATTATTAGTATTTTCGTCAAATTGCACTTTTGACATTGCTGCCAAATCTCCTATCTCTTTTTCTATCTTAGCGTCAAGCCGATCAATTTTCTCGCCAAATTCCTTGCGTGTAATAAGACCGTCTATTGCTTCTTCAAATTCTTTTTGTGTTACGAGGCTACCAACTGCTTTTTTGAACTCTTCTCGCGTAATAAGATTGGCGACCTCTTCTTTGGTTGCCAGTTTTGCCAACTTTTTATCAAGCTTCTTTTCAAAAACATCAAACGCCTTATTTAATTGTTCTAAAGTCAAAGCTTCTGCCATAAATAGATTGCCTATTATTTTTTCAAAATTTTACGCAATAAATCTAAAACAAAACATAATCTAAAAATTTATTTCGCCCCGCAAAATGCGGGGATAGAGACGACAAGCACGGGTATTTTTTTACAACAATATTATATTATTTTAAATCTATTTTTGATGTGGGTCAAGTAAAAAGTTATCCACAAGTGATTGATAAATCCAAAACTCTAAACTCTAAATCCTAAACAAATTCAAAATACTAATTTTCAAAATTCAAAACTACGTCTTGCAAATCATTTTTGTTAGAATAGCACCAAATATTTTCATTAATTCAGTTGCTTCCTGGATTAGATATTCCTTTTCTTTTTGCTGGCTGTCTAATGGCTCGATGAGTCTTAACCAAAAAATGCTTTCTTTCGCTTCCTTACGAGAAATCTTTACCCTCATAGCAAAATCTTTTTTACTCAATGATTCGTTGGCTTCAATGTAATTAGCTCCGACCGATCCTGCAGATCTTGCCAGTTGCTTACTATTTTCAATAGAAGTTATCGTTTTTGGCAATTTATTAATATATTCATTGACTCGTCTAGCAAATAAAAAAGTCCTTTCTTCCAAATCGTAATGTTTTGAATTTTGGATTTCTGTCATTAGAATTTGTTTAGAGTTTAGGATTTCGAATTTAGAGTTTTGTTTTTTATTTTATTTTCCAAACATGCACCAACGGCTTCTCCTCTGCCGAGTCTCCCATATATTCAAAGACATAGAGTATGCCATTTTCCCTATCAAAGGCAACATCTCCCAAATAACGAAATTGATTTTCCGGAACATTGTAAAGGAGACTGTCTATATTTAAGGTTGCATACGGTTGCGGTTCGTAAGCTTCTTTTTTTCCTTCAGCCACATTGGCCAAGTCAGATGGATTGTAAAAAACAATTTGTCCGGCAAAACTATCCGACCACCATCCTCTTTCTCCGCCGGGAACCGGAGGCCATGGACCTTCTTCAGGCCAAACCGTGCCGTCCGAATAGCCATACCAAGTATTGCCGATACCTTTGATTCCGGCAAAAATAACTCCCGCTTTATCCCCTTTGGTGAGCCAAGCTCCACCGGCCCAATGGTCCGAGTGACGATATCCGGTCATCGCGCGTAAACCAGTTGGATCGTCGTCGTAATAAACTGTTGAATATTTTAATAATGGCGTACTTGCTAAAGAGGCGTTCACAGCTGGAGGATTACCATCGCTCCATGGGCCAATAGCAATCATTGATGGACCTTGTGTTCCCTGTCCGCCGTCTCTAAATCTTCCGGTTACAAGCCTTTTCCCGGGAGTATATTTTGATGCCCATTCTTCTGGAATTTCAAACATATAATCTGAAGTAACATACTTTTGTTCTCCGGAAATTCTCCAAGGACCCTTTGAATTCGGACTTGATAAAGTTAATTCTGACCAACCGTGACTTCCTCCATAATTGCCTTCGTCGAGATGTTCTCCCCAACAAAAATATAGTTTATCAGATGTCTGGCTTCCTTGTTTTGATAAATAAGATAAACCGACTCTTGGCATTTCAAAAGATCCAAACATATTGCCTCTAATATTACTGAATGGTTGGATGGTTGTTGCTGTATTTAAGTTATTAACATTTCTTGAGTTAACGGGCGCGGGAATACTGATTTCCGAAACTTGTTGCTCCCACTCGTGACCGGTGGCAAATAGTGATCCGGGATAGCCATCATTCGCTCCGGATGGATCTCCTTTTGGATAATAAGTCGATGCTGTTCCGCCATATAGCCAACTCGTTCCGTTTGATCCTCCCGGCAATCTAAAAGCGCCTTGATAAACAAGATCGCTCGGTTGAATTAGGCCGGTAGCAACAGTTCCGCCGGAAGATCCACCGGAAAGATTTTTGTTTTGATTGATTGAAGCAATCGCTTGCTGGGTCGCTAAGCTATAATTACTCGTTGCGCTGATATCTGTCCCAAACTTATAATTTGTTTTAAAAACTTCGGGAACGGCCGCGATTTGGCTTTCCCAATTATTGCCAAAAATAGCTTTAGCCACTGTCGCCGTTTTTACCCATTGAAGAGTTTCACCGGAAGAAACCGCGTAGACTTTATTGTCCATTATTCTCCAAGGAGTATCCATACTGACAAACTGAACTAATTTGCTCGGACGAACTGTCACGTTGCCACCTAGAGATTTTCCGTTTAATTCGGCCACGGAAACAGTCTTAACTGTGTTGTAGTTTGCGTACCATGAGGAATAAATGGCTTTAGTGGGGAACAAATATTTTTTACCGTCAGCGCCATAATAATAAACCGCCGAGCCGGTACTTGTTTTGACAAGATCACCCGACTGCATCGCGGTTATTTGAAACGCGCTTACAACATATTTAAAAGTATAAAATCCCACCCCGCCAAAAGCATCAATTGAGTTGATTGCTTCAGCCGAAGTTAAACTGTAATCATCGATTTTTACTATATCAGCCCCAAATTCATAATTGGCTTTAAAAATTTCAGGAACAGCGACAATCTTGCTCTCCCAATCGTTACCAAAAATAGTTTTGGCAAGCGTAGCTGTGGAGAGCCACTGCAAAGCGCCATTAGGAGAAACGGCATAAACTTTGCTGTCCATTATTTTCCATGGCGTGTCCAGACTTACAAATTGAATTAATTTACTCGGACGAACTCTGATGTTGCCTCCCAAAGTTTTTGAATTCAACTCCGTATTGGAAAGGGTTTTGACTGAATTATAGTCAGAATACCAAGAAGAATAAATCGCTTTAGTGGGAAAAAGATATTTTTTTCCGTTTTCGCTATAAAAATAAACTGTTGAAGAGCTCGCTCCTTTTATTAAATCCCCCGCCTTGAGAGAAACTGACAAGAATAGCAACGTTGGTTTTTGGCTAAGCTTAATATCGCTAACGCTCGCTTCTAAAACTGATTCTCCTTCGGTGCTTGAGCTTACTTCAAAAATAGCGACTCCGTCCGCGCCGGTTACGTATTTAGTCGCGGTAATTTTATCTCCCGCGCGACTTGAAGCCAAACTCACTTCTTTTCCTGTCAAAAGTGTCCCGACGGAATTTTTAACAATAACATTTACTGTCGCTCTTTCCACTCCGTCTGCTGGTAAACTTGCCTTGTCTGCGGAAACCAAAGACAAATCCGCCGAAGGGACATTGAGCGAAGCTTGATTTACCGTCACGGTCGTTCCCGCTCCGACAATTTCCGTATTGCCAATCCAATCAACCGCGTAAGCCTTGATTGTATAAACCCCGTCAGTAATCCCTGTCCAATTATATTCCCAGGTTAAAAAATTAGCTCCGGTAGTTGTGACAACAGTTTCTTGTCCGGCCGCACCACCGGATTTGGTAATGGAAATTTTTACTTCCGAAGGAGTAGACCCGCCTTGATCTCTTGTCGCTCCGGTTATTTTGTAGCTTGTTGCGGAAATTGTTTCGTTGGCTACAGGTGTTTTTATAACTGTTTTTGGCGCGCTATTGTCATAACTGGAAACATAAATAGTCTGAATGCCGGAATTTAAAACCGCATCTTGCGGGCCAACCACTTCACCCAAAAATACACCTTTATCCCCGTCATTAAATTGCCCAGCCGTTCCGCCGTCCAACAAACCGGAAAGTCTCATTTGTATGTATTTTCCCGTGATAACCGATCCTCTGGCCGCTGTTTCAACGCTGATAAAAATCCTTAGTCCAACGCCGGGAACAACTTTGTTCAGTCCTGATAATTGCCAATAATTACTCGAATCCTTGTACACCGCATCGCCCAATTTCTCATCTATTTCCATTCCCTGAAATCCAACCTCGCCGGCATCAGCCCAAACAATAACTTTTGAAATATCATAATAATTTCTAGCATTACCGGTATTTTCAAAAGTTAAAACATTAAGAACGTCAGCCACGCTGTCGCTTCTTTTTATGGTAAAATCCATCACCAATTTATCAAATTCCGAGGTATAAAAACTGGCGGAAGGAGCTTCGTTATTTACGACGCTCAAAGTAACCGCGGCATTTGTCGGACCTATAGGAAGACAGCTGAAAATCAAAGAAAAAATTATGAGCGGAATTGTTTTACGCATAAAATATTTGACAAATTCTAAATCCTAAGCACTAAATTCTAAACAAATCCAAAATAATAATTTTCAAAATTCTAAATAATTGTTTGGAACATTTGAATTTCGGATTTTGATATTGTTTAGAGTTTAGGATTTCGGATTTAGAGTTTTATTATTTATTTCTTCATCTCCTCCAATTCCGCCTTTACTGTGTCATTCGCCGGATCAAGTTTGATTAATTCCTCATACCACTTTATCGCCTCTTCTTTTGGTCCGAAATCTCTGTAATACACAGCCAGCAACTGGACAAAATGAATCTTCATATATTCCAAATTTCTCGCCATGCCATCTTCCAACATTTTGGGAATTTCTGTTCTTTTCTCCGGTATTTGATAACGATATAAATCAACTAAAGATCTATAGGCTTGGACCCAGCCGGGATTTGTTTCAACAATTTTTAAATACGCCTGTTCCGCTTCGGCATATCTTTTATTTTTCATGTAAATATCAGCCAAATTGTTCCAAAGCAAGGTATCGGTCGGTCTGAATTGCAAACCGGCTTGATATAGCTTTATCGCATCTTCTATTTGTCCTTTGTCAGTTTTCCAGCGGGCAAGAGTGATATAAGAATCAATATTTGACGGATCTTCTTTTATTTTGTCATAAGCTGATTTTATATTTTCCGGCAATTGCGAATCCTCGCCGCTAAACATTGAAGACAAAGTTTCTTTAATTCCGGCCATTTTCCCTTGCCAAGATAATGTTTGCCAAGCGACAAGCCCGCCGGCAATTAAAATAACGACAACTGCAATGATGATTTTTATTGTTTTGGACATATTGTTTTATGATCTCGCCCTAAAGGGTGGTCTCCGCGACGGAGTCCTGCCTTTAGGTAGAGACTAATTTTATATCTTGATTATTTTTCTAAACTTTTTTGGTTTTGTCTTTTTTTCAAAAAATTATTTTTAGAAACAATGCTTCTTCCAAGTCGTTTTTCCAGTTGCTTTCTCGCTCCTCCGGCAATATCGCCGCCAGCCTTAGCGTCGCTTTTGAGTTTTGGTAATCCTTTTGAATCTTCATTGCGATGAATTTCCGTGGTGGCGCGCTCACCAAGCATTGTGAAAATTAACTCGAAGTCATCCATGTGGTCGCGCAGATTTTCTCGTTTCAGGTTTTTTATTTTTTTGTATTGGTTCGGTGTTATACCAAAAGTGGCCTTAGAAATTTCCGCGGTCAAAATTTCATAATCTTTTTGCTCTCTTGCCCCTCTATTTTGCCATTCGTCAGTCAGTTCTTCGCGGATAGCGATACCGCGCATTCGTTTTTCTATCCAATCTTCCGGATACCCCTTGAGTTTATACAACATTCTTGTCCTTTTGGTTGCCAGCTCGGGGTTTTCTATCTCTTGCACCCGTTCATATCCGACTTTAGCCAACCAACGTTTAAAAGGTTCGGCTTTGGGCGAAGGAATTGATTGAATAATGCGAAAAATGCCTTCGGTGTCGGCGCAGTCGGTTTCATATTTTTTACCGTCAGATGATTCTAATTTCAGTTGTCTACAAATTGTAGATAACTGAAATCCGCCTTCGCCACTCACCCTAGCCTTCATCGCCGTCCAGTATTTACTGGGTTGAGCGCTATCCGTGAGCGCTTCTACAACGTCCACAACCGAAAACCACCATTCGTTTTGGTAAATTATTTTTCTGATTTTTTTGCCTTTGAATAGAGAAATTTTTGTTGCCTCCATATATTTTTTATTATATCACAAACAGCTAACAAACAAAATTACTTGTGGAGGTTTCGCCTCTACTAGAGGCGAAACCTCCACGAACTATTCTAAATCATCAGTAATAGCCAATTCTCTCTCTGACCACTCTCTCATAAAATTTTCATAATCTGCGTGTGATTTAAAAATTTCCAATAATCTTTCCGGATGACAAAAATCTGATCGTTTTTGTCCCATAAAAATCGGGTAGCTTGACCACGAATAGTCCTCCATGTTTTTCTTGGCCAAATCCCAATTATAAATTTTCCCCTCTCTCCAGCTTGGATCAGATAAATCAAGCACATTCAAATGGATATAACGGGAAATATGTAAAAATTGAGGATTATCTTTAATTAAAACCGGCTTAAAAGAACCATGAAACAACGCACCTCGCCTATTATATTTTGTATTAAAATAATAGCTATAACCCGTTCCCACTTTTTGCATAAATTTACTAATGCCGTTTTCTTTCAATTGTCTTAATAATAAATGAAAATGGTTGGGCAATAGACAATAACAAATAACCTCTACTAGAGGCGAAACCTCTAGTAGCTTTGAATTACGAAACTCCCTCCCTCTCATTTTTCAAACCAAACCAAAGTAACCTCGCTAATGGCGAGTTTTTTGTTTGAAGTGAATTGTCACACAATTGAAACGTCTTTTTTGTTCTCGTTTGTTATCTCAAGACAAACGAGGTAAGGGCGTGGATATAGTTGGCGAGGTAGCCG
>Ga0208953_1000297_pt1 | contig 47896 bp, 49 predicted proteins | sample RifOxyB2_FD_184033 | JGI IMG/M metagenome (GOLD analysis project Ga0208953, IMG submission 184033) | Groundwater microbial communities from Rifle, Colorado - Rifle Oxygen_injection B2 (SPAdes) | ecosystem: Environmental > Aquatic > Deep subsurface > Groundwater | place: USA: Rifle, Colorado...
ATGATTTTCTATTTATTCTAGCATAAAATCCTAAAAGAATCTATATTTAAAAAGAAAAAAAACTGTTAGTTTATTTTCCCAAATGATTATTCAAAATAAACAAATAGATTTTTTAAAAACAATTACCTGGTTTGACGTGTTTAATTATCCATTGCAACAAAATGAAATCAAAACAAATTTTGATTTAAATAATAATGTTAATAACATACAATTAGAAAAAGGACTTTATTGCTTGAAAGACAGGGGAAATCTTATTGATTTAAGGGGAAAAAAAGAAATCATTGCCAAAAAATTATGGGAAAAAATTAACTTCTGGAAATGGATTTTTCAAATTACGCCTTTCATCAAAATGGTGGCTGTTTGTAACACGCTAGCTTTCAATAATCCTGATGAAAATAGCGATATTGATTTATTTATTGTCACTCAAAACAATAGGCTTTTTATTAGCCGAACCATCTTAACCTTTTTAACTTCGATTTTTGGACTAAGGAGGCATGGTCAAAAAACTGAAAAGCGTTTTTGTTTAAGTTTTTGGATCACTGAGAACGCTTTAAATCTAGAAAACATTCAAATAAAAAATAACGACCCCTATCTGGCATTTTGGTGTAAAACTTTGAAACCAATTATTAATAAAGACAATATTTATCAAAAATTTCTAGAAATCAATCAACGTTGGATAGGGGAAAATGATCCTTGCCCTTGCTATAATTACCCCAATAAGTATTTTCGCCCTAAAAAAGAATTTTCGATTCAAGACAAAAAACTTATATCAAAATGCTCTGTTCTCTATTCTCTGTTTTCTATGCTTAATTCTATCCTATGCCACTGGCAACTCGCCCGTTGTCAAATAAAGATGAGAAACCTTAACCAAAATGCCTCAGTGATTGTGTCCAAAAATATGCTTAAATTCCATAATGTTGATATGAGAGAATTTTACAAGAATAAATGGCTTGATATAATTAATTTGTATAAAGAATCAAAAACATGATATAAACCTGTTGAATCTCATTCAACAGCATGAATCACATCATCACCAATTTTCTGCAAAATTACGGTTTTAACGACACTGATATTAAAATCTATTTAGATATTTATAAATATGGACGATCATATGCCAGTTCCATTGGACACCGGACAAATATAGATAGAACAACTGTATATTCAGCCTTAAAAAGGTTAATCAAAAAAGGCTTTATTATTCAAACAAAATCAAAAGATGTCACTTCTTATTTAGCTTTACCAACTGAAATTTTTCTAGAAAAAATCGATGCTGAAATTCAATCTGCGCAACAAAAGAAAAAAATTGCCCAAATATTTATAGATGAAATTTCCAAATTAAAAACCGGGCATTATGCCAAACCAAAAATCAATATTTACGAAGGTGAGGAATCGGTAATCAATCTTTACGAACAAACTTTAGTCCCCAATAGCCAACAAAAAGCTTTTTTAACTATTCAAAAAATCCCAATAAGTTTGAAAAACTTTTTAATCAATAAATTTATTAAGACTAAAATCAGTAAAAATGTAAAAAGTGAAGTTTTGATATGTGATAGCGAAAGAAGCAGAAAATATAAATCATTAGATAAAATCTCAAATAGAGAAACTAAAATTATTACCAATCATCCGTTCGAACTACATTCAGAAATAATACTTTTTGATAAAACAAAAATAGCAATCATTGATTTTAATGATGAAATTTTTGGAATATTTATTGAAAGTAAAACACTTTATCAAACCATTGAAACTATTTTCGATTGTATTTGGCAGATAGATAAATAATCCACCACCAACGATCGAGCAATGCCATGTTCCTACTACACTTAACAATTTTTACTGACAGCCTAACGCCCTAGCTACTTCCCTTCCCCCGATATTCAATTTTGATTGCCGTGCCACCAAATCCATATTTTTCCCTTAAACGGTTTTCCAGGTATCTTTTGTAAGAAAAGTGAAAAGATTTTGCGTCATTCACAAAAAAGATAAAATGTGGCGGCTCAATTGATACCTGAGTTGCATACAAAATTTTTGGTCTTTTCGCTTTTGTACCGGTAGGGTGGTGTCTAGCTATACTATCTTGTACAAAATCATTAAGTCCAGCGGTTGGAATCCTAATTTTCCGATTTTGTTTAATTTCAATTGCTAAATCTAAAATCTTATGAATATTTTTTTTGTTTTTAGCGGAAACAAAAACTACTGGAGCCCAAGGAACAAAAGATAATTTTTGTTGCAAAAAATGTAAAGACGTGGTCATGTCTTTTTCTTTTGATTCCATTAAATCAGATTTATTAATCACAATAATCAGTCCTGAACTAGCGTCAAGAATAGATTCGCAAACATGACAATCTTGACTGGAAACTCCTTCCTGGAAATCCAAAATTAATAAAGCAACATCAGATTTCTCAATAGACTGAAGTGATCTCAGGACACTATATTGCTCTAATTTTAATTGTCTTTTGCCCGGACTTCGGATCCCAGGGGTATCAATTAATACAAATTTATGATCTTGGTAACTAAATTCAAGATCAATAGCATCTCTAGTCGTACCTGACAGGTCAGAAACAATTACTTTTTCATCGCCAAAAAAAGCGTTAATTAGCGATGATTTTCCTACATTTGGCCTGCCGGCAAAAGCAATCTTAATATCATTGCTTTCTACTTTTTCTACGCAGGCATTTTTCTTAAAACCAATTTTTTTTATTTTTTTTATCAGCTCTTTTTCTAAATCGTCAATTCCAATACCATTCAAAGCCGAAATTTCAATTGGCGAATTAAATCCTAATCCATAAACTTCAGCCAACTCATAACCATGTATTACATGTTCACATTTGTTTGCCACCAAAATAACCTCTTTACCTGATTTTCTTAGCAAATTAGCGGCCGCATGATCAGTAGCTGTCAACAGAGCTCGCCCGTCTACCAAAAAAAGAATCAAATCAGCATCATTAATCGCAATCCTAGACTGCAATTGTACATCTTCTTCAATGTTTTCTTTGTTTTCAAATTCAATGCCTCCAGTATCAACCAGTAAAGCTTCATAATCGCCAAACTGTAATTGATGAAAGATACGATCTCTAGTAGTTCCCTCAAATTCTGAAGTTACCGCTTTGCTATAGCCAATCAATTTGTTAAATAAAGTGGATTTGCCTGTGTTAGGTCTGCCTATTATGGCAATAATCGGTCTATTTGTTTTTGCTTCTGACATAACAAAGATTTAATACTTCACGAATATATAGGAAAAAGCGAAAAGACAAAAGCAAAAAGTATTTTCCAAACTTGTGGCTTGGTTTTTTTAAAAAAGCATGTTATATAATTTAGTTTGTAAAGTTATAAAATTTTTTTAAAAATTATTTAAATAACTTTATGAACTTTTAATTCATCCGGGTCAGTAGCTCAGCTGGTAGAGCAGTTGGCTCTTAACCAATTGGTCCAGGGTTCGAGTCCCTGCTGGCCCACCAGAAATTTGCTGTCACAAATTAGAATTAACTACTTTCTCCCTTCTGGCTACCTCCATTACTTCCCCTTCATACTTAATACTTTATCCCCCGCCTCCATGCCTCTCAAAGATCAAATTCAGCAAGATTTAAAAACGGCAATGTTCTCCAAAAACACTATTGCCTTGGATGCCATTAGAGCTTTGAAAACCGTCATTATGAGATATGAGACATCAGGCCCAGATAGAATTGCTACTGATGATATTATTATTGATTTAGCTAAAAAAGAGGTTAAACAAAGGAAAGATTCTATTGAACAGTTTGAAAAAGGCAATCGCCCTGAATTAGCGGAAAAAGAAGAAGCAGAAATTAAAATTCTTGAAAAATATATTCCAGCCCAAATGGGAGAAGATGAATTAAAACAAATTATCAGCCAGACCCTTCAAGAAATTGGCGTAAAAAGCCTTCAGGAATTAGGCAAAGCCATGAGTGCCATAATGCCAAAAGTGAAAGGCAAAACTGATGGCGCTTTGGTAAATAAGATCGTGAAAGAATTATTAAGCAACAGTTAGCAATTAACAACCATTATCTATTTCATTCTGTTGATTCTGGTGCCGAAGGAGGGAATCGAACCCTCATGGAGTTGCCTCCACACGATTTTGAGTCGTGCGCGTCTACCAATTCCGCCACTTCGGCTCTTGCCTTAATTTGGCTTGAATAACCTTACCGATTAAAAAAAAAATTATCAAGTTTTTTACGTTCCAGTCATCTCTCAATCCATAATTAATAAATTTTTCATAAAAGCGGAAAGAGTTGAATATCCCCTTTCCAAAGCTTTTTTTTGAATGATTTTTTTCTCTTCACTACTGACTCTGAATCTAATAACCTCCTTTTTTTTTGATTCTTTTTTATTTACCAGAATTAAAGCAGGTAAACTGAAAATTACATTAGGCAAATCTTCATTTAGAAACTCCTGAGCTAAATTTGCTGCTTTGCATTCAATATAAGTACTTTCATTATGATTTTTTTCAATTACATACTTATATTTTTTATTATTTGCAGTAAGGAAACAAGTTAAAGTTGATTTTTGCATGTAAAAAAATAATTGCTACTCTTATGCTACATTATATAGAAATGTAGCTACAAAATCTAGCATTTTCCCTTCAAAAGCTATGAAATCTCAATTTTATATCACAAAAGTAAAGTAATAATACAATGATTTGCAGAGATTACATGATAAAATTTAAACAGAAAATTTTGAATTAAATTAAAAATATCGCTTAATTCAAAATTTACAACCTAAAATTTAACACTTATTTATGGACGAACAATTTAATAACCGATTCAACAAATTTACCAAGGAAGCCAAAGCAGCTTTGATCCATGCCCAAGAGAAAGCCAAAGAAATAAATAGCAGTTATGTTGGAACAGAACATATTTTGATGGGCATTCTCAACCAAAATAACTCTTTGGGAGCGGCAATCATCAAAGAGTTTGGAGTCTCCAGGGAAAATGTTGAACTGGTGCTAAAAACCGTTGGTAGAATTAGTGGCGCCATGGCTACACCTCAACAACAAGGCGGTGGCTTAAGTGGTTTTGCTAAGAAAGTCATTGAAGAAGCAGTAAAATGTGCTCATGATTATGGTCATTCTTTCGTCGGCACAGAACATTTATTATTTGCGATAGTAAATCAACAAAATACAGCGGCTACAGTTATATTAGAGAACATGAAAATTAGGATTCAAGATGTAAAAAACAGAATAATTGAAATATTCAATGAAATGCGCAATGCTCAACAAAATCAAATATCAAATATGCCTAATCCCATGATGAATCCTTTAGAATTTTTCTTAAATGGATTACATGGAGTGCTGATAGGAAAAATGCCTGATCAGTATTATAAAGATGCTGAAAATCCACCGGTTGATCCTAACGGTCAGCCAGTTAAGAAAAAATCAAAAACTCCAGCCCTTGATTATTTTACTACCGATTTGGTCAAACAATGCCGTGATGGTAAGATTGGCCCTATTATCGGCAGAGAAAAGGATATTGAACGAGTTATCACAATTTTACAGCGTAAAACCAAAAATAATCCGGTGCTGATTGGCGAGCCTGGCGTAGGCAAAACCGCTGTTATTGAAGGGCTAGCGCAAAAAATCATGAAAGAAGAGATCCCGGAGAAAATGTTCAACAAAAGAGTGCTTTCTTTAACGATGGCCGCCGTTGTAGCTGGCACTAAATATCGAGGGGAATTCGAAGAAAGAATCAAACAAATTATTGATGAAGCCGCTTCCCAAAGTGATGTAATTTTGTTTGTTGATGAGATCCATACTTTAATTGGGGCTGGTAGTGCAGAAGGTTCTCTTGATGCCGCTAATATTCTTAAACCGGCTTTATCAAGAGGAAAAATTCAATTAATTGGTGCCACTACTATTAATGAACACAGAAAATACATTGAAAAAGATGCAGCTTTAGAAAGAAGATTCCAACAGGTGGTGGTAGAAGAAAGTACTGAAGACGAAACCTTACAAATCATGTTTGGTATCAGAGAGGGATTCGAAAATCACCATAATTTACGAATTGACGATGCCGCCATTAAAGCCGCAGTCAAATTATCCAAAAGGTATGTAAATGACAGATTCCTACCTGACAAAGCTATTGATGTTTTAGACGAAGCAGCGGCTTTCAAAAGCATTTTTATCAAACCTTCCAACGAAAAAGTAAAAATTTTACAACAAAAACTTACCAAGACTATTCAAGAAAAAGAATCAGCAGTGTCATCGCAAGATTACGAAAAAGCTGCATTATTACGAACGGAAGAGCTCAAGATTATCGACGAAATCAACGAAAGTAAAAAAATCCAAATTCCACGAAATGAAAGACAAAATATCACGGAAGAAGATATAGCCAAGGTTATTTCAAAAATTACCGGTATCCCCATGACTAAATTAATTGAGTCAGAAATTAAAAAATTGCAGACTTTAGAGGATACAATCAAAAAACATATTATTGGTCAAGATGAAGCAATTACAGCTATTGCTCAGGCTATTCGTCGTAGTAGGACCGGAATATCTAATCCTAATCGTCCGATTGCTTCATTTATATTTTTAGGGCCTACTGGCGTTGGCAAAACCGAAGTTGTCAAAACCTTAGCACGGGAAATATATAATGATGAAGATGCTTTAATTAAAATTGACATGAGTGAATTTATGGAAAGGCACAATGCTTCAAGGTTAACTGGCACTACTGCGGGTTATGTTGGTTATGAAGAAGGAGGGCAATTAACAGAATCAGTCAGACGCAAACCATATTCAATTATTCTTTTCGATGAAGCAGAAAAAGCACATAAAGATGTGTTAAACATGCTTTTACAAATTTTAGAAGATGGTTATCTGACTGACGGCAAAGGTAGAAAAGTAGATTTTCGTAACACTATCATTATTTTAACATCCAACATTGGAGCTCGTTCTTTAACGGAAAAGGCCGCTTCTATCGGTTTCAAAATCCCTAAAGATGAATTAATTAGAGCAGAAGAGGCTTTTGAAGAAAAGAAAAAACAAGTATTAGAAGATCTGAAAAACGAACTCAGGCCTGAATTTATCAATCGTGTCGATAAAATTATTGTATTTAAGCCTCTGACACATGACATGATTAAAGACATAGTCAAACTTAATCTTAACAAACTGCAAGATCGTTTAAAAGAAAGGAATCTCAGTTTGGACATTAGTAATGATGCCTTGGATTATTTAGCAGAACTCAGTTATGATCCTGATTTTGGCGCCAGACCAGTACGAAGAAAATTAGAAGAATTAGTGGAAAATCAGTTAACAGATGGTTTGCTAGAAAGAAAATTCTTAGATAATGACAAAATTAATATTAGCAAAAACAATAACGCCATTGTTCTTATCAAGAAGAAAGTTCGCACGACTAAAAGTGAGAAAAAATGATTCCCCCTCACTGACAACTAGTAGATAAGGTCTCAATTTCCGTTTTCAGAGTATTAATTTCTGTCCGGATTTCCTGGGGATCAAAATTTGCAAGCTTAATCTGCATCTCTTCTTTACTTAACTTCTGCTGATCTTCTAACTGATTTTCGTATTCGTCTAATTTAGATTTCAAGATGCCTAGTTGGATTTGGGCTTGAGTAATATCAGCACCGCATGTTGTCTGTAAAACCAACAAAGCGCTATCTGCTTTATTAATAAATATATCTACATTTTTCAAAGCAATTACCTGAGCATCAAAAACAACTTTTTGCATTTCTACTACTAAAGCATTAGCAATATCTTTTAAATCATCAATATTTTTAGCTTGTTTCAATTTAGTATCTTCATCTTGCAAAAATTTATCCAAATCATCCAGCTCCCCACGAAGTTGATCAACAATATCTTGAGGCATTTTAATTTGTAAATCTAACGCTTGATTCACATTAACAATAATTTCATTACCTTTATTAATAGCTTTTCCCAGTATTGTATAAAATATTTGATAAACTTTGGCACTAATTTGATTTTCCACTTCATCTGGTAGGTTTTGTTGAATTTGCTGAAGTTTTTCTTGTGCCTGAGAATTGCTTATTTTGCTTTTCAAATCAGCATTAGCTTGAACAGAGAAAACTGATATAAGGATTAAAGTTAAAAAAAATATTTTTAAAAATTTATTCATATAGAAAATGATTGAAATTATTAATTAAATTATTGAGCGTTTTCAGCCTGCGCTTCCGCCTCAGAAATGTTTTGAGTGGTGTTGTTCAAAGTATTAATTTGCGATACTATATCAAATATAGTATTCACATTTTCAAAAGATTGGTTAAATTCCTCCACTTCTGGTGGTAAAGCTAGCTCCTTTTTACATGAAACCATAATAATCAAAACCGTCAGTAATAAAAATAACAAGAAAAAACTCTTACGCATATTTGAAAGTATTTAGGATAATTGTATTGTAAAACTAAAAAAAATATAGGCAAGAGGTTTTCTGGAATTCTGCGAATTCAGATAAGATATTTTTTGAAACTAAAACTGGGGTGAGAGGGGTTTTATTTTTGTTTTTTTTGAAACTTTGTTTTTGTTAATTTTATTTTTGTTTTTTTTGGGATTCTTTTTACTTAAGTTTGAAAGTAAAAAGAAAATTTTCTCACCCCAGTTCTAAATTTAAAATATTATTTAAGACTATAAATAAATCTTTTAAGTTTATCATTTTTATGTTTAAATTTCAATACCACTAACGGTTTGGAAATTTAATATTCTTTTTTTATGAATGGTAAATTGTATCTGATTGTGGGCCCGTCAGGCGCTGGCAAAGGCACCATTATTGAGGGCATTAAGCAAAATTTCCCTGATATTATTTTTCCTTTATCCTGCACCACACGTGAGATGAGGCCAACTGAAAAACCAGGGCAGGTCTATTTCTTTATTTCCAAAAAAGAATTTATGAAACGGATTGAGAATCATGAATTCCTGGAATGGGCTCACGTTCATGGTCGAGACAGTTTTTATGGGACACTAAAAGCTCCCATTCTTAAGGCTTTACATTCCAACAAAAAAATCTTAAGAGAAGTAGATATACAAGGAGCTCAATCTATTCGTGAACTTATTCCTGCCAAGAATCTTTGTACTATTTTCATTACTGTTCCTGATTGGAGTATTTTGGAAAACAGAATATTAAGGCGTTGCCAAATGTCTCACGAAGAATTGACAAAAAGAAAATTAAGTTTTATAAAAGAAATGGAATTTGCGAGAGAATGTGATTTCATTGTTCACAGTAATGAAGGTAAAATCACAAAAGCAATTAATGAAGTTATTAAAATCATAAATAAATGAAACTTTTTGCTCGGCAAAACTATATAAATAATGTATAATCTCAATAAGAAAATATAAAAATATATATTTTCTTGACAAAGTCGGAAATAACAGTTAAGATAAATTCTAAACTTAAATCCAAATAAATGTCAGACAACAACTCAAAACTCGAATTAAAAAATAAATTGGAAGTAGACAAAGAGCAGAAAAATGATCACAAAGATGAATCAAATATCCCTACGGGAGCGGATATCAATCAATTTCGTGAGGATTTAGGCTCTTTAAGTGAAGGTTTGACTGGTAGTGAAACAGTCAGCGAAAGTGCGAACGAAAACCCTTCTGAAAATGCTGCTAGCCAGCATTCATCAAATTCCACTTCTACCACCGGAGATCAAAAAGCTATTCAAAAATTACAGGTAGGATTAAAAGAAAGCACTCCCAAAAAAGAAAAAATGATTAAAGAAATTAAGAAAGTTCTAAAAAAAGAAGAAAAAGCTCTAAACAAAGAAATTCATTCATATATGAAAACTAAAGCTTATGATGCCTTAAACAGCGCAGTTGCCAAATTGCGCCAAATATATCTAATGCTGGAAGAATTAGCTTATGCTACTTACGAAAGCATTAAAGGCATGTGGCTAAAAATCGTGCATAAAGTTAATTGATTAAAACACACCTTACTTTTTTTATATTTTCATCGTAAAATTAAGATAGATCTTTTAGTATTATTATGGATTTAACCAGTAAACAAAAAACGCTTATTAAGCAAATCAATCAGCTGAAAAAAGTAAAACAAGCCCTTATTCTTTGTCATAACTATCAAAGACCGGAAATTTATGAAGTGGCTGATTTCATGGGAGATTCCCTAGCTTTATCTATCAAAGCCAAAGAAACCCAAGCAAAAATAATTATTTTTTGCGGCGTGCACTTCATGGCCGAAAGCGCAAAAATATTAAATCCAGATAAAAAAGTATTACTGCCAAATATGGATAGCGGATGTGCTATGTCTGATATGATTGAAGGCTTCATGCTCAAAATTTGGAAAAAAGATTATCCTGGAGTTCCCGTTGTTTGTTATGTAAATACTACTGCTGAAGTAAAAGCGGAAAGTGATATTTGTTGCACCTCAAGCAATGCTGTCAAAATCTGTGCTTCCCTACCTTCAAAAAAAATCTTATTTGTCCCTGATAAAAATTTAGCAAGATATGTACAATCTAGGCTTCCTGACAAAGAAATTATTGCCTGGAATGGCTATTGCCCTATTCATGATAAAATTGATGAAAATTACATCAAAAAAGCGCGTAAACTGCATCCCAAAGCAGAAATAATCGTCCATCCTGAGTGTATCACCAGTGTTATTGATTTAGCTGATCATGTCTGTAGTACCAACGAAATGATTTATGAAGTCGCCAGAAACTCTCAAGCCACAGAATTTGTTATCGCCACTGAATGCGGTATGATCAATCGTTTAATCAAAGAATTTCCCAATAAAAAATTCTACACAGTCTGCAATATGTGTTATGACATGAAAAAAAATACCCTAGAAGGTATTATTGATTGCTTAGAAAAAGGTATCAATGAAATAAAAATTCCAGAACCTATCCGCAAAAAAGCCGAAAAAGCTTTAATGAGAATGCTTAAGATTAAATAATGTTTAACAGTTCCATTTTCATTTCAAATTATTACAAAAATTTTGTTCTAAAATATCTTTTTGAATCTATTGGAAATGACTTATATCCAAATGGAGACATTACAACTAAAGTGATTTTTGGAAATACAAAAAAACTTGCTACAGCTCAAATTATTGCCAAAGAAAATGGAATAGTCGCAGGCTTTGAAGAAATAAATTGGTTTTTTAGTTCCTTTATGGCATTCCTGCGGAGGCAGGAATCTAAAAATAATACAATAAATATATTATCGCGGTTTTATAAGAAAGACTCTGAAAAAATTTTTAAAAATGAAAAAATTTTAGAATTTACTGGTCCGCTTACTTTAATCCTACAAATTGAACGAACAATTTTAAATCTTCTTCAACGAATGTCTGGAATTGCGACAGAAACTTTTAATTTAATAAAAACTCTTCCACCAAACACACAAACCTTGATTGCCTCAACAAGGAAAACCCCGCTTGGACTAATTGATAAAAAAGCTGTAGTTGTTGGCGGAGGTTTCACTCATAGATTAAATTTAAGTGATGCAATTTTGATCAAAGATACACATCTCGACCCATTTGGTCGAGAGAATCTAAATATAATTATTGAAAAAGTTCTAAAAACTCTCAGCTCTCAGCTCTCAGCTCTCAGCCCTAAATTTATCGAAATAGAGGTTTTAAACAAAAATGAAGCAATTTTAGCCGCCCAAACTTTTCAAAAAATCCTCCATAGCACCGTACAAAAGCGGCAATGTCACGTTTTTCCACAACCCATCATAATGCTAGACAACTTTAGCCCAAAGCAAATTAAAGAGACAATAAACGAATTAAATAAAAAAAATATTCAAGAGAAAATATTAATTGAAGCCTCTGGCGGTATAAATAAAATAAACATTAAAAAATATTTAATCGAAGGGATAGACATTATTTCACTTGGCTATCTAACTCACTCACCAAAAGCATTGGATCTGAGCATGAAAATATTACAAAAAATTTAATTTAATTATACTTTAAGCTAATATTTGTTCTAATATTAATTTAATTTCTTCAGAATCAAGTTTATACATTTTACTCGATTCTTCACATCCTAATCTTCCTTCTTGATCTATAATAAAATTATAACAATCATCTTCATCGGCTCTTGTAAAATCTTTATCTCCTTGATCATCAACTGGAGGTATAGTGAAATCTACAGTTCCATCATCTAAAATCACTTTGTCAACCGCATATTTTAATCCCCCGATTGTTATTTGTTTAGGCCATATTTGCTCATTTAGAGGTAAAGCTTCCCCATCAGCAGTCCCATACAAACATGTTGGTAACTGCATAAGCTTTTCCAACATATCCTTTGGTAAGGCTTCACTTAATAAGCGAAGAGAGTCGATTCTTGATCGAACTACACCTTCAGTTACAGGACCTTCAGCTACAGAACCTTCAATTACAGAATTTTCGGCTACAGGACCTTCAGTTACAGGACTTTCAGTTGTCAAAGTATTCATAATTTTTTAAATAAAAATTAATTAAGGACAAATAAACAATAAACCTTATTTGCCTTTTTGTCAATATTTTGTGTAAAGCACGAAAATCAAGAATAAACCAATTCACCTGGATGATATTTATCCAAGTTAGATTCCCCAATTAACTTCACCACTTCATCAAGAATCTGATCGTAAAGTATAATCGCCTGTGTCCCCTTCTCCATATTCCTGATAATCGCCACTCCTTCTTTTACCTCAGTCAGCCCCATCAAAATTGTGTAAGGTACTTTGAACTGTTGAGCCAATCTAAGCTGTTCTTTCATACTGCCCTTCCCTAGTGCGCCTACAGATTTAACACCAATATCTCTTAAATCTTTAATTAATCTCAAACATTTAATTTTTGCTTCCGGACCTAACTGAGCCACAAAAACATGCAAATTATCTTTTGATGGTACTTTAATTTTCTCTTTCTTCATCATGGCAATTACTGCGTCAGCATTCATCTTGGCACCAAAAGCAAACAAATCACATTCATATCCCAAAATCTTTGTTAAAGGATCAGCCCGTCCACCTGTAGCAATGCTATCAGTAACTTTATCAGTACCGACAAAATCAAACACCAAATTACTGTAATATAATTCCGATAAAAATAATTTTTCATCAATGGTAAACGGCACATCAATTTCTTTCAAATATTCTTTGACGCTTTCCAAATACGCAACAGAGTCTTGAGAAAGAAATTGACTAAACTTCGGAGCAATTTCCGCCAAAATCTTACAATCTTCTTCTTGACAACTCAATAATTTCAAAGGTTTAACTAATAAATTTTTATTACAATTTTCACAAAGAGACCTTTCTTTACCAATATAAAAATCCTGCAAAGCTTGCGCATAATTCTTTTGATCGTCAATGCTCCCGACATTATTTAATTTCAACGTAACCAAGTGGCTCACACCCAAATCATCTAAAATTTGATAAAGTAATTGAATCACTTGCGCATCAATGGCCGCATCTGTCTCTCCAATCACCGACAATCCAAAACATTGCGATTGCAAATATTCATACTTGCCTTCTGTCATGCGACGAAAAACAGGTTCAATATAATAAAGTTCTACTGGTTGGGCCCAATCACGCATATTATGCTCAAAATAAGCTCTAATCATTGCAGGCAAACGATCAGCTACCAGCATTGCTTTACAATTTTCTTTGAGACTACAAGTAAAAAACTTTGCTAGTTCTTCATCGCTTAAAGCAAAGCTTTTCTGAAAAAGATTGGCATCTTCAAATAATGGTGTAGTAAAACGGCGATAACCTGAATGCCTGCACCTATGACGCACAACTTTTTTGAAATATGTGAAGTATTGATGATCTTTTGGCAAAATATCTTTTGCTCCCTCAATGATTTTAATATCCGACATGGCTAAATTTATGTTATTTCCCACTACAAAATATCACAAAAAAATAAATTCACAAAGTTTTTATTGGCAAAATATGCTAAAATTCTTTTAGTCTATTAATTAAATTCGTGCAAAAAACCGCCTTACAGATCGTCCAAATACTCCAAAATCACGGCTTCATTAGCTATTTTGCAGGCGGAAGCGTCAGAGATATGCTGATGGGTCTTTTGCCTCAAGATTTTGATATTGCTACAAATGCAAAACCTGAAGAAATTCAGAAACTTTTTGATAGAACTTTTGAAATTGGAAAAGATTTTGGCGTTATTCTTACTCATATAAATGGACACAATTTTGAAATAGCAACCTTCAGGAAAGATTTGGAATATTTAGATGGAAGACGCCCAAGTAAAGTACATTTTTGCAGTGCAAAAGAAGATGCCTTGCGCCGTGATTTTACAATCAATGGAATATTCTATGATCCAATTAAAGATGAAATTCATGACTATGTTAACGGCCAAAAAGATTTAAAAGAAAAATTAATACGCTTTATTGGTGATCCAGAAAAAAGGATCAAGGAAGATCATTTACGCATTATCAGGGCTGTTAGATTCAAAAATCTGCTGAAATTTCAATATGATCCCAAAACCTATCAAGCCTTAAAAAAATATTTTAAATTAAGTGCAAAAGTAACTGGAGAAAGACTAAATCAGGAATTAAATAAAATGATAAAAAGCAATTTTATGATTAATTGCTTGCAAGATATGGATGATTTGGGAATTTTGAAAGAAATTTTACCGGAAATAAAAGAAATGCACGGAATTGCCCAACCATCAGAATTTCATCATGAAGGCGATGTCTGGATTCATAGTTTCAAATCTTATCAAGCTTTAAAAAATAACGCTTCATTACATTTAAAATGGGCAACACTTCTCCATGACATTGCCAAACCAAAAACGTATGAATATAGAACTAAGAACTCAGGACTAAGAGCTAAGAAAGGAACTGTCATTCTGGCCTGTCCAGAATCTTCACAACGAATCCGCTTTGACCAGCATGCAGAAAAATCAAAAATTATTATTAAAAAAATTCTCAAAAGATTAAAATTTTCAAGAAAAGATATCGATCATATAACTTGGCTTACCTCTCATCATATGATTATGGAGAATTTAATTGAAATGCCAAAAGGCCGACAAAGGCACTGGTTTTTGCATGAATGGTTCCCTGAACTACTTGAACTTTTTCGTGTTGATATCGAAGGCACTGATCCAAGTGAATTTACTTTGTATAATAGAATTCAAACTTTATACAATGATTTTTTGGAACATTTAGAAAAAAATAAACCACAATTAAAAAATTATTTGAACGGAGAAGAAATTATGAAAATTTTAAAAATCCCTGCCGGCCCAGAAATTGGGAAAATTTTACAAGATCTCAAAGAAAAACAACTCGCCCATGAAATTAAATCGAAAGATGAAGCAGTGGAATGGATAAAATCTAAAACAGTAAAATTATAAAAATAATTTTCAAAAAATGCCAATCCTCCAAGTAAAAAACATATCCAAATCCTTCAACGGCATTCATGCCTTAAAAGATTTGAATTTTGATATCAATAAAGGTGAAATTGTTGGACTGATTGGTCCAAATGGATCAGGAAAATCTACTTTTTTCAATGTTTTGATGAATGTTTATTCAAAAGATAATGGTGAAATTTTTTTTAACAACATAAACATTTCAAACAAAGCTACTCATAAAATTGCAGAACTTGGAATTTCAAGAACTTTTCAGGATTCAAAAAACTGTCCGCAAATCAAGGTTAATGAAAATTTGGATTTAGCTTTTCGATATAAAAATAAAATTTCTCTTTTAAATGTTTTTTTTCAAAACAAAACTCTTAAAAAAGAAGAAAAAGAACATATGAAAAAAATAAAATTTTTACTTAAAAAAGTTGGCATAGAAAATAAATTCAATGCGCTTGCAAAAAATTTGAGTTATGGACAAAGCAAACTTCTGGAAATTTTGAAAATCATGGCAAGTGATGCAGAGTTAATTTTGCTCGACGAACCATTTTCAGGACTTTTTGAAGAGATGATTAAATTAATTTCCAAACTAATTATTGAACTTTCAAAAAAAGGCAAAACAATAATCCTAATCGAACATAACATGAAGCTGATTTCAGAAATTTGTGATAAAGTGATAGTACTCGATGCAGGGATGAAAATTGCTGAAGGGGAATTTGAAGAAGTTAAAAAAATGCCTGTTGTGATTGAGAGCTATCTTGGAAAGTAATTTTAAATTCTAAATTCTTAATTTTCAGCTCTCAGTTTTCAGTTCTCAATTCAAAATTCAAAATTTAGAATTCAAAATTTTTATGTACCCCCTTCTCCAAATCCAAAACCTCACCACTTTCTACGGTGAGAACAAAATTCTTGATAATCTTTCATTTGATTTAAATGAAGGAGAAATCATTATGCTTGTTGGAGCAAATGGTGCTGGCAAATCAACACTTCTTAAAACAATATTTGGAATAGTGCCGAAATCTCATGGACAAATAATTTTTGAAAATGCAAAAATAAAGACCAAACCCCATCAAATGCCAGAACTTGGAATTTGTTATGTACCTCAGGAATTCAGAGTTTTTCCTGAAATGAATGTTTTAGAAAATATAAAAATCGGTGCTTTTATTCTCAATGACAAAAAACTTGTTAATGACAGGCTTGAAGAACTTTTTAATTTTTTCCCGATGCTTAAGAAAAAAGCCAAACTCAATGCTTCAGCCTTGAGTGGTGGCGAAAGACAACTCGTAGCTTTAGCGAGAAGCCTAATGTTAAAACCAAAAATTTTGTTACTTGATGAACCATCAATAGGACTCGCCCCAAAACTCGTTGCTGAAATTTTCAACAAAATCAAAGAAATAAATCAAAAATTCAATACATCACTTATAATTGTAGAACATAATTTAAAAACCCTCCTCGAAATAGCAGATCGAGCTTTAATTTTATCACAAGGTAAAATCATAAAAGAAGGTCGTCCAAAAGAATTGCTTCATTCCAAAGTGTTGGAGGAGGTGTTTTTTGGGGAAAGGGCGTGAAACTCACCCTAAATCCCTCTCTTAAAAAAGAGGGACTTTGAAAAAACTGTCATCCTGGCTTGTCCAGAATCTTTAGCATATTCAATACAAGCTAATATGTCTTCTTTTGTAATATATGGATAAGTCTCAATTATAGCATCCAAACCTTGACCTTGAGATAATAATTTTAATATTAATTCAACTGTTAACCTTGTACCTTTTATAACAGGCTTCCCAGTCATAATTTCTGAATTTAATTCTATTCTATTCATAAATTAACGAATTAATTATTTTTTATATTACAATAATACAACTTATATCAAAATTTCTTAAATTTTATGATTTTTATATGTCAAATTTAAGGAAAAATAGGATCAAGCGGAAAATAGTTTGAAGAAATTTTAATTTATCGTCAGTCGTCATACCAGCGAAGGCTGGTATCCAGTAGAGGAGTAACGTCAATAGTGTTTTTTATATTTTATATGGAGGATTAGTTAAAACAAATAATACAAATCTTTCCAGTTAAGATTATCTTTCTCAATTAAATTTACTGGATTCCAGACTAAATATGGAATGACCTTACGACAAATAATATCCATCATTTCTGGTCTTTTCATGAATTTTTAAAATTATTTTTTCAAACTAATTTTCGCGTGATCCTTTTTCTCATCCTCTCCCCCTCTCTGCCTTTTGGAACTTCCCATTTCTGTTTCATCTCCTCTGTAGAATATCCAAATAAAGCTTTATCTCCTTTGCTTCTAATTATTCCAAAATTTTTATCACTTCCAGTTTGTTGAAATATAACACTTGATAATTCTTTTTCAACCACAGATAACTTTTTTCTAGCTGATAACCTTTCAAATTCCAAAATCCTTTTCTCAATAATTTCAAATTTTCTTGTCTGTACTGCAAAATAAGTTTGAGCAAATGCAATTTCTTCTTTCCTGGGATCACCATTTTGTTAGCGTCAACAAAATGGTCATTAACGCTGTGTCCAGCCACTTCACAAGCAATTTTTGCTTTATTAATAATTTGTAAAAAATTCCTCCATTCAAAATATCCAAGTAATTGTTGAAGATCTCTAGCAAACCAAAACTCTATATCTGCCTTATTTTTATGAGCATAAGATTCAAAATTATTTGTAAGCGACTGAATTATTTCTTTTTTCATAAATATCTATAAAAAAATATTACAATTTAAATATAGCTGAGCTTGCACTCACCACGCAATAAATTTTAAGGAACTGTATATTTTGCGCCTTTTTTAACTAATTCTGTTTTATTTTTAAGATATGTCGTTTAAAATGTCGCTTATTTGTCGCTAAAATTTCTAATAAATAATTTTTAAAACGTCAATTTTTGTATTTGCATGGTTAATGTATCGGGATCACTGGATAATATAAATATTGAACCATTAGAAGTAGTCATAGATCTTACTTCAGTTACGGTGTCATAAAGCTTTTCAATATGTGTTGAAACTTGATAACCATTCGCTGTATTTACTAAACACACTAAACGTTTTTCTTTATATAGAGTATCGTTTATTTGAGGTATTGAATAAGCTATCATTGCTGCTGTACAAACTTGATCTAAACTGTCTAATTTGATTTCCGCGCTACCAATATTAAATGGAGAATAGCCATCCTGAAATTCCGGTTGCCATTGTAAAAACCATTTTCCATCATCTATAGAGTTTATTTCTTTATTATCTTCATCCCATTCTAGAATATCTCCATCCAAAGATAAATAAACACTTTCTGCCCCAAACCACATCATCCTAGCAATAAATCCATGGTATTCCCTCCAGTTATCGCCTTTTAAACTATCTTCACCTAGATATGGAGCGCTACTCTGGGCAGTTTGAATATTGGATATCCAAAAATTAGAACTGCCAGGCGTCTGACAATTAACATCACAGCTAATAATGTCATCACCTAATAAACTTATAGGTCTTAAATTATTCACTGTAGTATTCTCATTAATTTGGATAGACTTTAAATATTTAATAGTATCATCTGTCAGATCATATATTTGTAAAGTTGGACTAGAAGAGCTGGCAGAATTTGTTATTAATAATGGATAAGAAACCAAAGGTATACTTGTGTATGGAGTATTGGCTGTAGCTAACATAGCCCCACTCATATCTTCAATTGTTGTAAACCCAGCAGAACCCGATCTACTTACGATCAATTTTATTGCCCCATTTGCAGAATATAAATTATAATTATATGATTGATTATAACTAAAAGTTCTTACTGTTTCCAATGTTGGTGTTGTAAATATTCTAAAATTATTATCTGGCAATGATCCTGCAGCATTATTTTTTTTATCTACCATTTTAGAACTCATTGTACCTAAATAATAAGGTGTAAATGGAGAACCGTAATAATCTTCTTTGATAGTTGAATGATCTTCAGAAGAATTTGTTGCACCATAATTGCTAATAAAATCTCCATCTAAGTATGAACAATGTGTATTATCTTGATCATCCCAACAAATTGCTTTGAAAGCTTCTGCATATCCGTTATTATTATAAACATGGGAAATTTCATGCGTTAATGACATTTTTCCACCTCCTCTTGATTCCATATAATTACAATCTAATTTAACTTCATTTGTACCTGAATTTGTACAACTTGTTTTGAGTCCGTCGCAAACTTCTGGTAACTGATCTGTTGGATATATTCCTATTTCAGGTATTCTCTCTCCATAACCTATATCATGATTAACGATATCACATAAATTTCGTCTAATTTCTGCCATTTTATAATCTTCCAAACCACATCCATGATCCACAATTGGTATTGCATTACAATCTATAGTAATAGTATCTGAACTATCATCATCATCATCTGTATCTGAACTACATCCAGTTATATGAGTTATAGGAGATACTAATAATACAGTAGAAATTAATTTTGATAAAAAACCAGAATAACGATTTTCCATTTTTACCGTTTTTATAATGATGAATAATACCACTTTAATACAAAATGTCAAACCAGATCGCTCTAAAAAAACCCAATCACAGTATTCACAGTCTAACCCTCAAAATCTCCCTTACCTTATCTGAGGTGATATCTGAACGTTCACCTAATTTCAACTGTCTCTTTTCAAATCTTGCGACAATTTCATCAATAACACCTAAAGAAACTTTATAATCACTTAATTTGGTTTTCACGTTGAAAAAATGAAAAAACTTTTCTGTTTTCTCAATTGCTAAATTTATTTTTTTAGATTCATCAACCTCATCAATATTCCAAACTTTTTCTGCATATTGTAAAAGTTTAATTTTTTTATTTTCTTTCATTACTGACAAAACTCCAGGCAAAACAATTGCCAGTGTTTGAGCGTGATCAATTCCTGTTAAACTAGTTAATTCATGTCCAATCATATGAGTCGACCAATCTTCAGGCACTCCGCATACAATCAAACCATTCAGAGCCATTGTTGCACACCACATAATATTCCCAGCACTTTCGTAATCTGATGAATTTGCAAAAAGTTTTGGTCCTTCTTCAATTAACGTATTCAAAATACTTTCAGCAAATCTATCCTGAAGCGGACTATTAACTGGGAAAGTTAAATACTGCTCAATTACATGAACAAAAGCATCAATAATTCCATTTGCAATTTGTTCTTTTGGGAGCGATGTGCAAACACTAGGATCAAGAATTGAAAATTGTGGATAAACAAGTTCATTTGAAAAAACTAATTTTTCATGACTTTCTTTCCTGGAAATCACAGCTCCATTATTCATTTCAGATCCTGATGCAGGTAAAGTCAAAACTGTAGCAAAAGATATAGCTTTTTTAATTTCTACCTTCTTACTCAAAATATCCCAGGCATTACCATCAAATAAACTAGCGGCAGAAATAAATTTTGTGCCATCAATTACAGATCCACCACCAACTGCGAGCAAAAAATCTATTTTTTCTTTTTTAACAATCGTAACTGCTTTCATTAATGTTTCATAACTAGGATTTGCCTCAACGCCTCCAAATTCCAATAAATTATAATCTTTCAAAGCCAATTTCACCTGATCATATATCCCATTTTCTTTAATACTCCCCTTCCCATATATCATTAAAATTTTATATTTTTTAGAAATAAAATTTTGTAATTCTGAAATTGCATTTTCCCCAAAAATTATCCTTGTCGGGTTATAAAAATTAAAATTTTGCATGATAATAGTTTAAGGATTTAAAATTCAAAATTTCCTACATCCTATATTCCCCCATCACCCCCTGCGGCCTGAAATAGATTAATAAAAACAAAAGAAAACCATAAATAATTTGTTGTGTTTCAGCCATAATTGAATCAGGTAATCCAACAAAACGTAAAATTTCAGGAATTATAAAAATTATTATTGCACCTAAAACTGATCCCCAAATATTTCCAAGACCACCAAAAATTGCCATAATTAATACAAATATTGATGATATTAATAAAAATAATGATGGTTCAAGATAAGTTATGTAAGTTGCAAAAATACTTCCAGCAAGCCCAGCAAAAGTAACGCCAAGAACAAAAACTAAATGTTTATAAATTGATGTTGGATGTGCAAGATTTTCAACAACTTCACAGTTATCTCTTATTCCTTTGATCACAGTACCGTATGGAGATTTGATAATTTTACGAAAAAACCAGATTGTAAAAAGTAATAAAAACAAACACAGTAGAAAAAACTTCCATTTCTCAAAAAAATTAACACCAAAAATTTCAATAGCTGGTATTCCCTTGATCCCCAAAGTCCCATTAGTTAATGATACCAAATTAAGCATTAAATTATAAACAATTAAGGCAAAAGCAACCGAAACTAACATTTGGCCATCATCTTTTAATCTCAAAATAAAAATTGACGCAATAAAACCGCATATTGCAGTAATTATTAAAGAAAAAAATAAAACTGATATAAAAGATAAATCAAAATTTTTCAATAAAATTGCAGTTGAATAAGCTCCAATTCCATAAAAAGCAGCATGGCAAAATGACATTATTCCAGTATAACCAGCAATATAATTCAAACTTATGGTCAGTATTGAGAAAATACAAACCATAATGAGAATGTGGAGGATGTAGTCCATAGAAGAGTACTCAGAACTCAGAGCTCAGTTTAAAGAGTATAAATTAATTTAGAAAGCATCATTAGAATTTCCTGCAATTTAAATATTAAATCATCAAATATTTCTTTAGAAAAATAAGCTAATTTATGTGAAATAATTAATTGTGTTTTTAATTCTCCAGCTGATCCTTTTGCTATTCCCAAAAATTGTTTAAACTCTCCTTTTGAATTTCTTTCTGCACCTTCGGCAATATTTGATGAAATAGACACAGATGACCTCCTAATTTGACTAACCAAACCATACAACTCTTCTTTAGGAAAATTTGCAGTGATTTTATAAATATAAACCGATAAATCTACAGCTTTTTGCCACACTATTAATTTTTCATAATTTGATTGCATATATTTTATAATAAAGTTTCTACTGAGTTCTAAATACTGAGCACTGAGTACTGAGTACTGAGTTCTATTCAAACACTCCCTTCGGTCTAAAAACCAAAAACAATGTCAACAACGCAAATGCAATTGTATCCTGCCATATTGAACCAAAAAAATAAATTCCAAAATTTTCAATTATTCCTAACATCATAGCTCCAGCAATCGCTCCTTTTACTTTTCCCATACCACCAATAACACATGCAACAATAATTTTCAAAATAATATGAAATCCATATATCGGCCTAATCCCAATTTCAAGTGAGATCAAACTTGCCCCAATAACAGATAAAAAAGTCGCAATAAAAAAAACATAATTCATAACAGACTCATAATTTATACCAACAGTCATAGCTAAATCATTATTTTGACCAACCGCCTTAATTGACATTCCGAATTTCATTTTATTCATCATAAATTCGAATAAAATGCCTACTATAATAGTTACGGCCAAAATAACTAATTGATTATAAGTTATAAATAAATTAAAAAATTCATAACCTTGTGACAAATTATCATGAATTGAAATTGATTTACCCCCATTTCCAAATATAAGCGACATAACATTTTGCAAAACTATCAAAAGTCCAAATGATGCCACAATCATTGATACTGAACTCGTTTTCTTTTTTTGAAGCGGACTATAAAACATTTTCCAAAACAAAATTCCAACAAATCCAAAAATAATACTTGATAAAATCATGCTTAGAAAAAAATTCAACCCAACTGAATATCGAAAAACATAAGTAATATATGCTCCAAAAAAAGCCAAACTTCCATAAGCAAGATGATAAAACCTAACAGAAGAAAATATCAAAGCAAATCCTACTGATATCAGCGCATATAAACCACCAACAATTATACCGTTAAGTAAAACTTGTATCATTAAATTATTTATTCCCCTCTCTTTGAAGAGAGGGGTTAGGGGTGAGTTTTCTACTTCATTATCTCAAACTTTCCATCCTTCAAAACCATCAAGTTTGGCAAAATTGTACCGTCACCATTTGAATCAAACTTAGTCTTACCAGCAAGTCCATCATATTCTGGCATTGTATATAACCATTCTTTAATCTCACTAGCATCATATCCAACATTTTCAATGGCATTTTTCATAATCACAATTGAATCATAAGCCAATACTGCATAAGCTTTTGCTGTTGATTCCTGCCCAAATTTGACTTTAAATTTATTTAAAAAATCCTGCACAGATACTTTTGATTCATCTGCTGAAGTCATTGCAATTATTTCTCCATTGCTAGCTTCTTTTGCTGTATCAAGATATTCCTTGCTAGTCATTATATCAGTGCCAATTTCAGGAACATTAATAGCTAATTCATATTTTTGTTTAGTAATTAAACCACCAGTAACACCACCATTTGCAAAATTTAAAAAAACCTCAGGCTCTGATTCTTTCATTTTCGTTAAGCTTGTTTTGAAATCAGTTGTATCTGGATTAAAAACCTCATCAAAAACCACTTCAAGCCCTTTAACTTTAGATTTATCTATTATTTTTTGTCTATATGCTTGTGCAAAATCAGTATTTTCAGATAGAATTGCTATCTTTTTATATTTTGTAGAAATATAATCAATTAAAACTGTACTAGCTAATTCATCACTTGGAGCGTTCCTAAATCCGAAATCTCCTCCAGCCAAAGTAATTTCTGGGCTTGTTGATACGCTTGAGAAAATCACAACTTTATTGGCATTGGCAATTGGCGCAACTGCCAAATATGATCCGCTACAACTATGAAGTAGAATTACCTGGACTTTATCACTTGAAATTAATTTATTTGCCGCAGTTACAGCTTTCGAAGGATCACACATATCATCTTCAGCAACTAATTCAACTTTTCGACCTGCAAATACTGGATTTTCATCCAAAAACAATAACACTGCATTTCTCATATCAACTCCCAAAGATGCCAAATTACCAGTTAAAGGTCCAATAAAACCAATATTCAAAATCTCTTGAGTATTGCTAGTTGCTTGCTCATCAGTATTTTGCGGTTGTGCTTGAAGGCAAGAAAATAACACAAAACTCATGACTATCATAAGGACAAGCATCCCTAAAAATTTCTTTTTCATAAAGCTTAAGATTAAATGAATAAAAATACTTTCAAAACACTTTTTATTTTAATACCAACCATAAACCTAAGGCAAATGTTTTTTACTATATTATTCCTTCCAATTCTCAGGCCTTAATTTTCTCACCTCGCTACCTGCTCTCCACATTTCAGAATTTTTAATTTCATCAAGTTCTTTATTTAATTCCTCTCTATAATTAGGTTTACTATTTTTGTCCAAAACTATTTTTGCTTCTGTGCCATTTTTTACACTTTCATATAAATCACTGAAAACTGGAGCAACTGCATCACGAAACTTATCTTTCCAATCCAAAGCACCACGTTGAGCTGTTGTTGAAATGTTTGCATACATCCAATCCATACCTTTTTCTCCTACCAACTTAATCAAACTTTGAGTCAACTCTTCAACTGTTTCATTGAAAGCTTCGCTTGGTGAATGTCCATGTTTTCTAAGTTCGTTATATTGCGCTTCCATAACACCAGTCAAAGCCCCGACCAAAATGCCGCGTTCGCCAGTTAAATCGCTATAAACTTCACTTTGAAAAGTTGTTGGGAACAGATAACCAGAACCAATTGCAATTCCAAGAGCTATACATTTTTCTTTCGCCTTGCCTGTTGCATCCTGAAACACGGCATAACTGCTATTAATTCCACTACCATTTAAAAAATTTCTGCGAACTGATAATCCTGATCCTTTTGGTGCGACTAAAACGACATCGACATCAGAAGGTGGAATTATACCAGTTAATTCTTTATAAGTAATTGAAAATCCATGAGAAAAATATAAAGTTTTTCCAGCTTTTAAATGTTTTTTTATGCTTGGCCACAATTCTTTTTGACCTGCATCAGATAAAAGATATTGCAAAACAGTCGCCTTCTCAGCCACTTCTTCCAATTCAAATAAAGTCTTACCTGGAATCCAGCCATCAGCAACAGCCTTATCCCAACTCTTAGAACCTTTTCTTTGCCCAACAATTACATTTATTCCATTATCTCGTAAATTCAAAGACTGACCAGGACCTTGGACCCCATAACCTAAAATTGCAACTACTTCGTCTTTTAAGACTTCTTTTGCTTTCGCAAGTGGGAACTCTTCCCGAGTTACAACATCTTCTGTAACTCCACCAAAATTGATTTTTGACATAGATAAGAAATTTTAAATTTTAAACATGTCATTCCTGCAAAAGCAGGAATCTTACTATTAAGATAAATCAATTACTAAAATTAGTCAAAATATATCATCAAATTTATTCCAGATAGTTGACTTTATACTGATAAAAGCTTAAACTTATTCTGTCGGAGATGATCGTCAACAACTCACTTATCCCCTGGCCCCTTTTCTCTCTTGGAAGAGAGACAAGGGGAAATAATATGCTTACAAAATTCCTCAAATCTATCGGACTATCTGAAAAAGAAGCACAAATATATTTAAGCATGCTTGAAATTGGCTCTAATGGAGTGAGTGTCATTGCAAAAAAATCAAATTTAACAAGAACTACTGCATATTCAGTATTAGAGACGCTTCAAAAGAAAGGATTTGTAACTTTTTATGAAAAAAATAAGATCAAATATTATTCAGCAGAACAGCCTGAAATTATCAAATATATTTTAAATCAAAAAGAAAATGAATGCAGAAAACAGGAAAAAGAATTTCAAAACTTACTGCCTGAATTTGAAAGTTTAATTAACAAAAATCAAATTTTACCAAAAGTTAAATTTTTTGAAGGGCTTGATGGCATTATAGAAATTTACGAAGACACGTTAAAAAATAACAAAAGCAAATTAGCTTATTCCTCAATTCCAAATGTACAAAACGAAAAATTAAAAAAATACATTCAGGAAGATTATTTAAGCAAAAGAAAAAAATTAAAAATAAATGTTCGAGCAATTTTTCAAGATACCCCCGAATCTAGGGAATTTATAAAAAACGACAAATTTCTACTCAGAGAATCGCGTTTAGTTCCAGTTTCACAATTTCAATTCAGAAGCGAAATCAATATTTATAAAAACAAAATAGCCATGATGTCTCTTGATGCCAATTCAATGCACGGAGTAATCATCGAAAGCGAACCAATTGCCGAAACCCAAAAAGCAATATTTGAAGTGGCATGGATGAATGTTAACAGCAATTTACTTTATTAAGTTATTTCAATTGTGATTCCAAGACTAATTCTCTTCTAAGCCATACTGCATATTCTGAGATATGATCAATATTATTTAAAGCAATTTGAAGCATTTTCGCGTCTTCCATTGCTATTGCAGTTAATAAATTTGCAACATTATGATTTGCAAATGAAACCAATCTTAACACGTCAAAATCTTCTATATTTTTTACAATTTCAAAATCCAACAACAATCCATGTATTTTTTCTATATTTTGAGGAGATAAATATTCACACATCTTTTCCCAAAATTTCTGCTCTTGTTGGGATGTCATATTCTCATCTAAAGAATAATCTGTTAATTCTGAAACTAAGTCCTGTACGATATGTCCTAATCCTGTAAAACCAAAAATACGGCTATATTCTTCTGTCATATGCCAAAGTAAATGTATTGATTCGGTGTCAATTTCTGGAAAATCAATCCCTGTAGGTATATCACCTGTCGATAATTTACCTTTTTCAATTGTTTGTGATATTTCTCGTGCATATGTAGTTCGCCAATCAAATATAGATAAAAGATTCCCAATTTCAACTCTAATTGCTTTTATCAAACTTTCGTTACCTGTTTCATTTTTTAAAAAATCTACTAATTTAGAATGTCGATCATTTATTATAGCTCTTAAATTCAAAAGTCTCTCTCCCAAAATAACAAGCTTATCTCGATATCCTTTAAAATATTCATCAAAATTACGTCCATTTGTATATTTTTTACCCTTTCTAGTTTCAAAAAAACTTGGTAGATTTTGCTTATAATCATTTATTAATTGATAAATAACAAATAGATCATCCATCTCCCAGCTACAACCAGATGTTTCAATTTCTACCATACAATAACTAAAAAGAATTTATCATTGCATAATTAAATATTTTTTCAGGAAAGCAAAAAAAATTTGCTCACCGCTTTGCGGATTAAAGTTTAAAATAAAAATAAAAGAAAAAGAAAAGCTTCAAATACTTAAGCTTTAGAGACCTCTAGCGCGCAACGGAGACCCCAATCCCGACTAAGAATGCTAGCACTGTCCTTGCCCACCCGCCCACGGTCGCAACAAAGCGCAAAACCAGCTTCACGAGTTTTTTCATCTGTGTCAAGGTAGTCCCAAGTCTCTTGATTTGGAGATTCCTCTAATAATGTCACCCAATGATCATGTAATTCACGCGACATAAGTTTTGCTCCTAAACTTCTGGCAATATCTACAGCATTGCCATCACATTTTTCTTCTGGATAATTGTCAGATAACCATTTTTGAGCTGTTGCATCATAAACTACATTTCTATTACCTATTGGTGATTCCTTTGATGCATCACCGAATAGAAAACTCTTAGCTTTATCCTGTAAAACTGCAGTTTTACCACCACGTGAGATTAACCTCCCCAATACATCTATTTTTTCAGGATCTTTTTTTAGTGATGCTTCAACTTCACCCCAATTAATTCCTAAACGTTCTAGATATGGAGCAGAATTATCTTTTACTGCATAAAGTATTCCTTGCCTTTCAGGAGATAAATCTGTACTTACTGCACTTACGGCTTCTCTATAAGATTTTTTACCTCCTAGCGCGCCACGACCGCCCCCATCCTGAAAATGATGGTCAGCAAATTCCCTGCTCACCCCTTCACTGTTGCCACAAAGCGCACGGCCAACTTCATGGTATATTGTGTTATCACGGTCAGATCCCTGTGTAAGAAGCCAGCTCCAAGTTTTTTCATCTAATTTGAACCCAACACTTCTTAGATATTCAAATAATACTGGAGGCATTAGTTTACTACCAATCTTTCCTAGAATTGTAACGGCATCACCATTAAATTCTTCCTTTGGGCGCTTAGCCTTGAACCATTTTGCGACTTCTGGATCATAGACGGTATTGCGATTTGGATTGCCTTCTCCCCCAGTAGGAGAATCATTAGATGCTTCAGCAACCCAAAAATGACCTAAATAATCATGGAGAGAAACTAAGGAAGTTCCCTTTACTTTATCTCCAATTTTATGTTCCACTTGATATATATCTCCATCAATAAGTTGACCAACACTTTTTATATATGCTGCAACTTGATCTCCATTCACTGCCACCGGTTCCCCCTCACGGTTATTATATTCGTTAGCTGTATTTACAACGTTTGGATTATTAGCTAAAAACCTTTCAAATTCAGCTTCATTAATTTGGATTTCTGGATGTTGCTTAGTATTTCTCATTATTGTCTCAAATAATTCTCTAGCTTCAGGAGATAATTCTGTTTTTGGTGGGTTTTTAAGTAATTCTCCCATTCTTTTTCTTGGACTATTAGGTTGTTCTTTAGCTCTTGTTAAGAGCATATCTGGGGAAATTGATGTATTGGTTTGTTTTGATATACTTCCAGCTAAAGTAATCACATCTAACAGATTTTGATCAGATGATTTAGATTCAGCCCTTCTATCTGGTCCTTTATAAGTTGGGGTATCTATCATTTGAGGAGTTGTTTCAGACATAAGTTAAATGTTAGATTAACAAGATTTAAATATCCCACGGGTTGACAATTTTGTCAATACAAAATTTTTTGGGATTATATCGGATCAAGCAGAAAATGGTTTGAAAAAAATTAATTTATCGTCAGATGTCATTCCAGATTTAGTCTGGAATCTAGTAGAGGACTAACATCGATAGTGTTTTCTGTATTTTATATGGAGGATTAGTTAAAACAAATAATACAAATTTTTCCAGTTAGGATTATCTTTTTCAATTCCTGATATTACAGTATCAAATTCTTCATACCATACTAATCTTGATACATTATATTTTGATGAAAAGCTTTTATTAATTTGTTCTTTATGTTCAGTAATTCTTCTTTCTAAATTATTTGTCATTCCTACATATAAAGTACCATTACGTTTACTAGCAATAATATACACAAAATAAGTTTTATCCATAAATAATCATTATACTTACTGGATTCCAGTCTTCACTGGAATGACCTTACGACAAATAATATCTTTTTCTTCCATATTTAAATTGGTTAGCAAATAAATTATCTAACCATTATATCATTTCTTCAAACTATTTTGTCTTTGATTCTCTAGTTGACATCTATTACCGTACATGTTACTATACAGTATAAAACATAGAAATATGGATAGAGGATTTGAAAAATTCGTGAATGACATTGAGTCTATTGCTACATTGGCTGAGATTAGAGAGGCGCAAAATTTAGCAAAGCATTTATTAGATCAAAGACCAGCCCCAGCCGTTGCAGTTGGTCAAAGTGATAAAGTACTTGCTATAGCGGAACAATTATCGGGTTTTTATAGAGCTGGTGTTAGTCGTATATTGCTAGATAAAAGAATTAATGAGTATGAGGCAATGCTTGATGCCCCAAAAGAATTTGAAAGCTATCTGACTGTGTTAAATGCTTCAGATGAAGATAAAGCTCTTATACGAGAAATTAGAGATGAAAAATTATTTGGAGAAATTACCATAAAGGAACAAGATCCTAAGGATTTAAGCCCTCCGTCAGATGAGTTAAAGGTGGGTAGAAGTAAATTAGTGCCTGTTGAAATTCCACTTGAAATAGAAGATTTAGATAAATTAACTATTACAGTTAAATTATTAGAATTACTTAAATCAAGTATATATAATCCTACTCAGAATAGGATAAAAATAAGTTTTAGAAGAATTGATAGATCAACAGCAGAAGATAGGCAACATAGTAGAAATCTCCCCGTAAAACATCATTATTTTCAATATTTAGACTCCCATGGTGTAGATCCTCAAAAAGTAATAAAAGATGAAATTTATCAAGCAGGTTTAGTGCCTTTGGATGTTAAAGTATTCCAGGAAAAATATGCGCCTAAATTGGAAGGACACATATCCTTTGCTAACAAAGGAATTGCGGCGAAAATAGAAGGATTTCTACTAATAAGAGAAAGTAAATATTGGAGGGTATTTGGTTATATTCCATTATCTTTAGCACGAGAGATAGTTTGTAAAGATATACGCTTGAAGGGATTTGCAGGGAATTTACATCCCCAAGATGCTTTACTATCCTGTAAAGTACCGGCAGAAGATTTATTAGGTGAAGTATTTGATATAGATGAAGAAAATGGGGAAGTTCTAGCAAGATTTTCGAATGAGGTTAAAAATGGTAAAATTTTCATTTGTGATGCTGATGGTGAATTTGTAATAGAAAATTGTGATATTGATTCGCAAGAAGGGCTAAATTTATTTGTAAGCAAAGTTAGGGAATTTTATAGTTTAAGAAGGAGTGTTAATTAAAAATGGTAATTCTTCTCTTTTAGCTTCTTTTAATTTGGCTATGGATTTTTTTGCTGTTATACGGTTAAATAATGCCTTTAATGGCTTAAATATGCCTTCAAATATTGATGTCATAGATTATGCAAATGAATTATTAGAAAGCTTTCAATATAATCAATTCACATTAAGTCGATGTGAGCCTTATTATCGAAATGGTTATTTTGTTTTTCCAGATGCATTAGATTACGATAATTTGCAATTACGCACAGGGGAGTGCAGTCAATTAGCAATTAAATTTGCCAAACTACTTGCAAAAGCAAATTCATACATACGAGGTGATATTAAAGTAGTTATTGGTAATGAGCCAAAATATTTTAATGGAGATAACAAACAACATTTATTTGTAACATTGACAGATGCTCAGAGAAGAAGATGGATAATAGATCCGTCTTTGTCTGTCATTGGCCGGAGTGAAAATTTAGATTATTCGGAAAAAGGACAAATTGATTTTAAAGGAATTTATAATAGAGATCTGACTATTGCCAGCAGAGAGGCTAAACCATTTTCTATGACCGATAGTCAATTGATGGTATATATTATGATGACAATGCAGGTGAAAGGACAGAGCTATGGTGTTAATTTGCAAATTGGAGTACAACGCGCATATGATGAAGATATACATTGGAAGCATATATCTGATCCAGAATTAACAGTGACCATTGGAGATAATGATTGTTTAGCACAAATAGCCAGTTTTCACGCGAGAATTAAAGATAGTTTTCCTTTAATTTCTAATTGATAGCAAATACATTAATAATAATGATACGTTCCAGCTTGGTTAATTTCAGGATCATCTGATTTTTAGTTTGAAGAAAATCATGAAAAGGCCAGAAAAGAAGAATATTCTTTTGAAAACTCACCCCGTCCCTCTCTTCAAAGAGAGGGGGATTTAGGGTGAGTTTTCAAAGGATATCTATATTTTTCCAAACCAAAAATCAGATGATCCTAATTTGAGGCCTTGTTGACTTTTTATGCGCTATATGTTAAAGTTGCATCTTTTTCATTGGTAGCTAATTTTATGGATATATTTGTGGCATCAACAGGCGAACAAAAGTTAAATTCAGTGAGGCAGGCGTGTGAATATGTATTCCCTGATAAACATTTAAATGTTGGGGGTCAAAGGGCTAAATCGTCTATAAATGAACAACCTGAAGGATTTGAAGAAATAATCAAAGGGGCTCTTAATAGGCTCAAAGATTTAAAGAAAATCATTGCCGGTATAAGATACGATCTTCTTGTTGCCATTGAAAATGGTATTTATTCAGTCAAGACGGATGGTAAAGAAGAATGGTTTGATTTGGCTTGGATAGTTATTGAAGATGATAGGGGAAATCAACACTATGGACACTCAATAGGCATTGAATTTCCTGAAGCAGCTGTAGCTGAAGCAAGAAGAAGGGGATTTGATACAACAACCGTTGGAGCGGTTCTGTCAGAATGGGAACAATCTAACTCAAAAGATCCCCAGTCAAGACTTACCAGTTTTATTAAGAATAGGGAGAGTATCCTAGAAGAGTCTATCCGCATAGTTTTAACTCAATTCCTTCCCAATATTTCAACAAATTTTAATAATTAAATTTTAATATGGATATATTTGTCACCTCAGAAAATGGTCATAAAATTGCAGCAGCAAGGCAGGCTACAACTGAGATATTTAATACATCAACTAATATTACTGGCATTAAATCTGACGAAGGTTTTGATGAGCAGATAGAGGGTATGGATAAGATATTAGACTCTGCTTTTATGAGAAATAGCAATTTAAAACGTATTATTAGCAATACACGTTATGACCTTATTTTGGCAATCCAAGAAGGTTCCCATACGGTTATGATTAATGGCAAGGAACATACTTTTAATACAGCCTGGGTTGTTGCTGAAGATAGTGATGGAAATCAGGCAATGTGCCACTCAACAGGAGCAGAATTTCCTCAAGAATATGTTACAAAAGCCAGGGAAAGAGGGTTTAAAACAACGACTATTACTTCGGTTATGGTAGAAGGCACTCATAAAGATCCAACTGATCCTTATCCTCCTCTTACGAATAATATAGTCAGCCGAGAAGATGTGCTTTGTCAGACTATAAAAGCTACTATTGGGCAATTACTTAGGAAATCACCTAATTTATGTAATATTATTTCATCTGGTTCAAATCTGCTGGATTAAGCAGCTATTTATTAAATTAATTATCATAATGGAGAAAAATCCTATAGAACAATCCAGCGAACGTTTGTTATTAAATGCCGAACCATTTGGGTTTGGACCGGCAGTGGCTGTAGCTTCAATCTTTCCATATTTGCGTAAAAGATTCAAGCACATTGGTTTTGTTGGGAAAGGCCATACCTTGGATGTGCAACGGCAATTGCCATATAATGCTACATTTGATATTTCGAATCTTTCACCTGACAAAGAAGAGGAACGCCTAAAAGAACTTGCCTCTAGGTATGATGTGTTTTTTACAGCAATGGATTTTCCATTAGCAAAAAAGATGCGTGAGTTTGGAATGCAAAAAACATGTCGTTATGATGCTTTAACTTGGTATTGGCCAGAATTACCAGAAAGTCTTGGAGATAACGATCTTTATATAGCCCAGAATTTTTTTGGAGTTGAAGAAAGACTTAGTCAAAATGTTGGTAGTTTTTCAAATACCGAAATAGTCCCGCCATTAATACCAGAGAGGCAAAAAAAGAAAAAAGGAGAATATGTACTTGTAAATTTTGGAGGGCTGCAAAATCCATTTTTATCTCTGGAACAGACAACTATGTATGCAAGAAAAATTTTTGCTTCATTGTTAATGATCATCCCGCCAGATGAAAAAATTATGGTGGCTACCAGTAAAGCTATTGCCGAAAGAATTGGCTCTCCGAAACTTATACACACAAGAGAACAAATGAGAGAGATATTGGCAAAATCAAAATATGCTTTTATGACTCCCGGTTTAGGAAATATATATGACAGTGCGGTATATGGAGTACCAACTATTTGGCTTCCGCCTGCGAATGATAGTCAGGGCCGGCAAGTTGAGTTGTTACAACAAAACAATGTAGTTGATGGTGGTGTTGACTGGAGCGATATTGGTCCAGCTATTGATTACAATGATGAACAAGAAAATATCCTTAGACAGATATCTGCTGCAGTTCATGAAGCAACGTTAGATCTACTTATGTTAAATTTGAAAAGAGAACTCCCAAAAGTTCAACACTTTGATGGGAGCAGAACGAGTCTTCTTTTGGATAGATTTGGTGTAAATGGAGAAACAAAAGTGGCGGAAATAATTTATGAATTTGCAGAGAAACCACTATCATCTTTAACATAAAACATGCTGAATCAATTTTTTTCACTGCCAGAAAATCTTTCCGCTCAGGTAACTAGTAATCTTGATCTGGATTTTGGTCCAGAGAATAATATGCTTCTACAAGCGTATGTGCCTGGGGCAAATTCAGTGCCAGATCAAATTGATGAGCCAGATATTCAAATTATCCATCAGGAATCAGAAGAGAGAAAACTTGTACATGAAGGAACAAATATAACGATATATGATCAATGGAGAGGCAAAATTTCCTTTGATATTTATCATCTTTTATATAGCGCCAGCAGAGTTAAACTTCTTGAAAAAAATATGTATCCTGTGCATTCATCTTGTGTTGAAAGTAATGGAGGACATCTATTAATTATAGGCCACTCTGGTTCTGGCAAAACTACGACAGCTCTTGAGTTGGTAAAAAATGATGATGCGAAATTTTCTTCAGGGAACAAGACTGTAGTTGCTTTTGATGGCGCGTCGATGAGAATGATTGCTGGCACGCCTACCGTCACAATTCGTCAAAGTGACTTAGCAAAGTATGATTCCATTATTGCAAATTGTATACCTTATTATAATAGATTAGCTTTTCATCTCAATTTAGAAAAGTATACTCAATTATTTAGAGGAGAAATTAGAGCTGTTGTGTTGCTAAGATTACACGATGGTTTAAATGATTTTACAACACTCAACCCCTCAAGCGCTCTCCATACACTTTACCCGTATTTTTTGGATACAGTTAATGCTGATACGATTGTGTGTAATGGCAATGGCGTATTTGTAGGGACGCCACCAATTGGCAGTCAAGAAAGATTAGTTAAGCGATTACAACATTCATTACAGTATATTCCCGTATATTCTGTTACCGGTCCAATGTCATTTGTAACCAATGTAATTTCAAAATTATGAATAAACTAGATCAGCCTTCACAAAAGCCCAAAAAAATTCTTTTTGGAGTATGTGGTATTGGCAGTGGCCATACCAATAGACAATTGCCATTGATAGAACATTTCGCCAGATCACAAATAATGATGATTTTTGCCTATGGAGAAAGTTATAAATTCTATTCGCAAAAGTTTAAAGATAACAGTACAGTCAGCGTAACACAAGTGGCTGTCCCATTTTATATCGGAGAAGATGACGGCTTGGGTTTTAATGCCAGTTTAAAAAGACCAGAAAATCAGGGTAGAGATTTCTTTACAGTTAATTGTCAAGCAATGGCTCAAGCAAAGGCATTAATTGGCAGGCCAGATCTAGTTGTGAGCGATTATGAACCAGTTTGTGCCCAATATGCTTACGCTTATAATTCGCCGCTTATTACTTTCGATCAGCAAAGCAAATATTTAATTGGTAAATTTCCCGGATTTGATGGCTTATCATATAATGATGAAATAATGAGACTGCGTATGTTTTTTCCAAAAGTGCACACACGTATAGCCTGTTCTTTTTTTAAGGTAGAGCCAAAAGACGAATTAGAAGAAAGAGTGATTATTTATCCGCCTGTTATCAAGGACAAAATAGCTTTATTGGAAAGAAAGCCTGGTCTTCAGCCTTCAATATTAGTTTACATATCTTCTCAGCAAGAATTTGCGCAGTCGCAGGAGGAAATTGCAGGGATATGTGGCAGACAAAGAGAGGCGATATTTCATGTATTTTCACCCACAGGAGACAATGGAATATCTGATCAATATCCAAACGTTTTTATATATAAACATGGTGATTCTAGATTCACTAATATTCTCTCGGAATGTACAGGGATAATAAGTACTGCAGGACATACTTTGCTTTCTGAGGCTATGTATCTTGGTATTCCTGTTTATGCGATGCCTTTTAGATTATTTGAACAGCAAATGAATGCTTATATAATTGATCATTATGGCTTTGGCGTATCACATCATTGTTTAGATCAATCTATATTAGCTGGTTTTGTTGAGAATATCCCTAAATTTCGGAATGCCATAAAAAATGACAATAAAATTCTTATGCGAGGCATAGGTCAACAAGCTATTATTGAATTTTTGGAAAATGAGTTTTTGTCATAAAGTCGATGACAGACCAGCTAACTCAAACAAAATTTTTAAATTGGCTAATACTTCTCTTTGCCTGAATTCGTCAATTTTTACATAATTATTATCTTCAAGAGCGTATCCATATACTTTTAAATGCAGTTTTTTGGCAATGTAGATGGCGCGGGGAAGATGGAATTCCTGGGTAGGGATGATTATGGACTCAAAATTATTGGCTTGGGCGTGTTTTAAACTTTGTAAGGTGTTTAGTCCGTTTGGGTCGATAATCATGTCTCCATCAGGGACTTGATTGTTATTTAAATAATTTTTGATGGCTTCGGTCTCATTGTAATTATTTTTTGTGCCGTCACCAGAGACAAAAATTTTTTTAGCTTTATTGTTTTTATAAATTTCCATGGCATGATCAACACGGTCTTTCAGAATATCGCTGAGGCCGCCATTGGAAAACACACTGGCGCCTAGGATAACCACCGCTTCTGCTGGCGGAATTTTTGGAAAATCATGAGTAATATTACCTTGAGTCAGGATATTTAAATATAAATTTAATAATAAAATCGGCGTGAAAATAATGTTGTTTAACATAAAAATTGAAGTTTATTTTTACAGTATGATCAGGTAAATTTTAGTACAAACCATATCCAATTTCTAATTAATTAAAAATGAGACATTTGAACCTTAGAATTTACGGAGTGGTACAAGGGGTCTGTTTTCGAAAATATACATGGCAGCAAGCGTTCAAGCATTCTATCAGAGGGTATATTATGAATAAATCTGATGGTACGGTTTACATAGAAGCTGAGGGTGATGATCCTGATGTGGATATATTTGTGGCTTGGTGTCGACATGGTCCGTCTTTGGCAAAGGTTGATAAATGTGAAATTAGCGAAGGGCAAATGCAAAATTTTGATAAATTTGAAATTAAGTACTAAGATAATTAATGGTTATTGATTTAATTGTTGGAGAATGGCAGTTGGAGAAAATTGTTAAGTGGAAAATTCTGGACGTAGCCAGAATGGCCAATTTTTTAAAAATTTATTCAGAATAATCATGGCAAAAATTTTAATAATTATCGCTGAACAGGGCTATCAAGACAAAGAGTATAGTGATACGAAAACAGCTTTGGAACGGGCTGGACATGAAGTGTTTACAGCCAGTACTGCTTTTGATGTCATGGGTAAACTTGGCGGGAAGGCCAAAGTTGATTTGTTAATTGATCAGGTTAGAGAAGTTGATTATGAGGCTATTGCTTTTATTGGCGGACCGGGATCATATAGTTTGTTTGATAATGAAATTTGCCATAAGTTGGCCAAACAGTTTGTTGTGTCTAAGGGTAAGATAGTGGCGGCTATTTGTGCGGCACCTTCAATTTTGGCAAATGCTGGTCTTTTGAAAAATCAGAAAGCTACTTGTTTCCCTTCTGAAGTTGATAATTTAAGGAACAAAGGGGCAAATTATACTGGAAAAAATGTGGAAATAGATGGTAAATTTATTACTGCTGACGGTCCAGTCAGTGCAGAAATGTTTGGACAAACAATTGCTAATGCTTTGATTTCATGAATGCCCTGAAAAAAGAAAAAGAACTTACCGGGGAATTGTTGGTGTTTGGTAGTAGTGTGCTGAATGCGGTTTTTCCAATCGTGATTAATAGTGGTGGGCGTGTGTTACCACCGATTTTGTTTGCGGCTATCAGTAATCTTATCCCGGCAATGTTTTTGTTTTTTTACTTATTTTTTACTAATAACTTAAAATCATTATTTAATAAAAAATCTTTATTCTATTTATTGAATATTGCGGTGTTTGTGGTGATTTTGCCATTACTTTTCATTTTTATCGGCACTACCCACACTTCAGGCATTAATACTGGTATTTTTCTGAATACGGAAATTATTTTTGCTTTTATTATTTGCCGGATAGTTTTGAAAGAAAAATTTGTATTAAGAAAAATTTTAGGGGCGGCAGTTATTACACTGGGAGCTTTTGTTGTGCTTTACAATGGACATCTGGCTTTTAATATTGGTGATTTGTTGATCATTGCCGGTACCGCATTTTATCCAATCGGCAATATTTTTGGTAAAAAAGCATTAGAATTCCTTAAGCCATGTCAAATTCTTTTTGCTAGATCGTTAATTGGTGGATCAGTATTGCTTTCCATTAGTTTTATATTCGAAAAATCTTTTACCATGCCTGCTGAAATGTTGATTCTGAATTATAAATACATTTTGATTAATGCGATTTTGATTTTTCTAGTGAGCAAACTTTTGTGGTATTACGGGTTGAAACTGGTAGACGTAGTCAAAGCTACTTCTATTATTATTGCGACGCCGGCTTTTAGTTTGATTTTTGCTTATGTATTTTTGCATGAAATTCCGTCGATATATCAATTATTGGGGTGTATTTTGATAATTATAGGACTTATTGTCAGTTCGGTGATGTTTAAGAAAATTAACAAGTATTTAACGAAAAATTCATCTTTGTTAAAGAATTGTTAAAAAATATAGAGACATTTAGGACAAAATATTGTTTTGTGTTATGGCTCGATGCAGAACTTTATGATAGAATTTTTAGAATGAAATAAAAATTAGATCTGTCTATCTTTATGAGTGCGCTACGAAATTTTTTTAAATATTTACTAATTATGCTTTTTTGTTTTGGAGCTTGGCCTGTAGCATCGATTTTAGCCAATTTTGATAATATTGACAGTTTATATTATCAAATCAGCAATGATAATGAGGTCTGGTGGTATACCGTAAACAACAAATGGTATATTGCCAAGGATAATGATAGTTATTGCACTTTGCCTGAACTTAAGTCGAATATTTCTAGCTTTCCGGTGAACGGAGAAGAGCTGTTTTTGAAAGCTTTTACGATAAAAATCAATAATAATTCTCAAAATGATGATGTGACAACTAATTCACCAGAACTGGTTTTTAAAAATACCAAGCCGGTGGTGAATTTTGCTGTTAATCCCGCACAATTAAATGATGGAACCGGTTATGTGGCTTTACAGGTTAATATCAACGATAAAGATCGAGACAATACCGCCATGAAAGTTGAATATTCCCTTGACGGTCTATCCTGGTCAAAAGCGTCAATTAAGATGGCTGTTTATGATGGCGGTGATATTGCCGTTGATACCAAAACAGCTGATTTTCAGGTTGGTAAAAATATTTCTATTCCCACCAGTCTTAATGAAGCTAAAATTTTTTTAGCTTGGGATAGCCGCACTGATTTAGCTGATTTTGATGCGAAAGTAAAAATACGCTTAATGCCTTATGATGGGTTAGAATATGGCACAGCGGTGAAAAGTGATTTTTTTGACTTGGACAACCAAGCGCCAGGCGGATTGGATGATTTATTAATTACCCAGGTGTCTAGCAATAGCGCTTCTTTGAAGTGGAATGTTGTTTCAGGAACGAATATCAGCAGATATTCAGTATTTTATGGCGTTAACAAAACCACTGTCACTAATCAGGTTAGTGCCAAAATTAATTTAAATGATATGAGTCTTAACAAAATGACTGTTGAGGGATTGAAAGCTGATACTTTGTATTATTTTATGGTAACGGCTACCGATAAATTTTTCAACAAAAAACAGTCGCCGATTATCAGTGTTGTTACTTTCCCAGTGGCAGATTTACATCAAAATTCAAGTGTAAATACCAATGAAGCTATTGATTTTACAGCTATCCAGACAGCACATAGCAGCGCTGAAGCCACAAATAATGAGACAGATGATGTTGATCAGGTGGAGGGATCTACTTGGCAGACTACTGTTAACGGGGTAGTGGCCACTTCGAATAACGAAAAAATGTCAATTACTGAATGTATGAACGATGCTTTTACAGATGTTCCCAAAGATCATTGGGCTTATTTCTATATTAATAAGCTTCATAATTTATGTCTGAATGGGACAGCGGTTTTGAATGGTTATGGCGATGGGACATTCAAGCCAGATCAAGCAATTAGCAGATTTGAATTTCTGAGATTATTATTAACTGTGAATAATATTGATTTTTCTGGCGATATTGATGCGTCTACTGATTTTTTTGATTTACCGAAAGATAACGATAATTTGGTTGCCAAAGTGATTTACAGAGCTTCTTTTTTAAATATTGTGGAAGGTTATAGCGATGGAAGTTTTTATCCCAACAGCCCTATTAATCGAGCGGAAGCCGCCAAAATTTTGCTTTTAGCTTCAGGCTTAGCTCAGCAAAATAATATTTTTTCAAATTTTACGGATTTACCATGGTATACAGGTTATGTTTATGAGGTAATTAATTTAGGGGTGATGACTGGTTATAGTGATGGTAGCTTTGGAGTAGATAATTATTTACTTCGGAGCGAGGCCGCCAAAATTGCTTACAAAATTATGGTGAATAGCGGGGAGATGGTTGACTAAATAATTGATTAATGTTATAATTTCTTGCCGTGATTTTTTTACTATGGAAAAACATACAATAGTATTAGTAGATAGTCTTACAAGAGATTTTGTGGATCCAAGATTTGCTGACAGTCGTCCACATATTAATATTGGACCAACAGAGACGCATAGGATTTTAGGTGATTCTAGTAACTCATATAAGGGCCCTTTAACAACTTTTTTGAATTATGCAGTTGAGGCACAAAGAGTAAGGGATGATCTTTCTCTTATAAACATAAGAGATTTACATAATCCTTATGATCCAGCTCAAATTCCAGAATTATTAAGGTATGGAGACCATAATCTGCAGGGGACAGAAGGAGCTGAAATGTTTGACCCGATACAAGACATATTTAGAAAGGCCAGAAAAGTGATAGATGTTCCTGTCACTCAGTTATCTTTGGGGTTTAAACAGTTTAGAGAAGCAGTTCGGCAAGCCACGGGGCGAGATATATTGAACGATGAAACTGCCTTAGAAAATATGAATTTTATTTTGACAGGTACTCACACAAACGTAAGAATTTTAAATATTGCTATTATGTTAAGAGTTCAATTGGGACATACTGGAGTCTGTGTGTGTCCACATCTGGTTGCCAGTAGCAATTACAGGCAACATATTGCTGTTCTTACAAGCAATTTGCCTGACGTTCTTGTTCGTGTTCCTCAGTCATTGGGGGCAGTGTATGAAAGTGCAGGCATAATACCATCTGTTATTGAATTACAGGGGAGAAATGGCTGTGGTATTTTACCGGATGAATTAAATCGTACGCTCAATTCTCAACAAATATCTTTATTACAAACAATGTTTATGGATAAAGATAAAGTTCATCTTTTGCCTCTTTCCGGTGGGTTTAGCGGTAGTTTGATTTTTATAGTCACCCCTATGAAGTCTGATGTTGCTTTATCTCCTGTGATAGTAAAAGTAGATAAACATAGATCAATTAGAGCAGAAGTGAGTGGATATAATCTTGTCCAAGAATTTATTCCTCAATATGTACCAACTTTTAAATTTCCGTATTCTATTTCAGGAGAATATACGGGGATTGAAATGTCTCTGGCTTCGATGAAGGGAAATCCTCGAACTTTGCAAACAAGATTTGAGGAAGTTAATGATGAGCAATCCTTGGGGAAAATGTTAGAAGTTTTACAGGATTTTTTGGAGACAATGGCTGACAAACTTTATGCAAAGACTATGAAACAGAATCAAGGCCTTAATGTTTCCAACGCATTAGGCATGATGAATCCATTACAAAGTGTTTGGCTGGCAGAGAATATAGAAAATTTGATAGCCTGGGATAAAGAATCATCAAGAGATGATATTTGGCTTGCGGGTTTAGACACAGCATCAGTTATAGAAAGATTTAATCAAGCATTAACACGAGGCAATTGCCTGTCTGCTCCATGTGCTCTGGCACATGGGGATTTAAATTTTGCTAATATAATTACTGACTCTAAGGATAATTTTTGGGTCATAGACTGGACTCATGCCGGTGAACATCTCTTAGTGGAGGATTTTGCAAAAATGGAAAATGATGTAAAGTTTGTCATGTCAAAAGGCTTTAAACAGGAAGATTTTGAAAAACTTTGTTTACTTGAAGATTATATAACTAGTATGGGTATTCAATTGCCGGATAGAACTCAACTACCTGCAAACTTGAGCTTCGTGTCAGAAGATATAAGTTTTCTAAAAATCTATCAGTTAATAAAAATCTTACGCGATGAATATATAAAAATTACAACAGATAAAAATTTTGTAGCTTATCAGTTGGCTTTGCTTAGATATTCAACTCATAGTTTAAGTTTTGATACCAGAAGGAAAAGAGGTGAATGTGATATTGATCAGATAAAATACGCATTAGCTTCTACTTTAATGTTAATTAATAATCTTTGTGGATCAGATGGATAAAATTGAAAATGAAATTATTAAATCTTTTTTAACCAAAAAAAGTATTGGTGAAGATTTAGAAATAACTAAAGATAATATTCTTAGAATAGGACTTCAAATTGCTTTTGAGATGGGATACAGACTCCAGCTTGCAAGGTTTCGAGGGAAGGTATCTGCGCATGTTAAAAATGATGGGACTAATGTTACAGGTATTGATCAGTGTATAGAAAACGAAACAAGAGATCTTATAAAAAAAGCCTTTCCTCAACATGTAATTGTAGGTGAAGAAAATGGCGGTAGTTTAGAACAGCATCAATATAACTGGATAGTTGATCCCATAGATTCAACTAACGCCTATATGTCTTTTGAAAACACATCTAGTTTTACTTTGGCTTTGCTGAAAGATGATGAAATAATCATGGGGATTGTATACAATCCTTTCACTGGAGAATTGTTTTATGGTATAGACGCTTTCAGATCCAGGTTAATTACGAGAATTAATTTTTCAAACGAATATATGGCTGTCAATTTACCTTTTGAACAAGTTCAGGAAGATAGATCATTTGTAGATATTCATCCGAGAAAACATAGTGTTCCTATTATTTATAAGTTTGAACAGGCTTGGGCTGATGGAAAAATCCATAAAGTACTTAGTACTGGTGGCTCGCCTGCATTTGGGATATCATCAAGTGCCAAAGGTGCGATAATTTATATTAGTGATTGGGAATCAGTCGCTTCGCCATGGGATCTTGTTGCCGCGACTAAAATAGTGAGAAATGCCGGTGGTGATATAGTGGATGTTAATGGTAGTAGTATAGATCCATTCAGTCATCAGGGGATATTTGTCTCAGCGATAAATAGAAAATTTACAGATCAAGCTTTGGAAATAATAAATAGATAATGTTATTTAAATTTGTTCCAGAAATGTAATGATTCGTTTAAGTGGAGTATCAGTAAATACATCATTTTCTTTATTTAAACATTTTTTATAAGTTTCATAACAACCACATCTTATATTCTCAAACAGGCTGAGATCTCTATTTGTATTGAACTGATTTATTTTATTAATTATTTTCGTGCTGCATTTTGAACAATTATAAGCACAGATGGATTTGGGATTTTTATTAATATCTAGTTCGGAAATTGCTATCCTTGGTTGGCTTGATTTGTTAATTTGAGAGTTTTGTTTGAGAATTTCTATAATTGACCATAACCAAGGGGCTGAAAACAATTTTTTTTTATAAAGGACTTCAAGCAAAGTGTTAGGAGCTATTCTTGTCGGACACAGGACAAGATCGTTGATATTTAATGACGATAGATATTTGATAGATGCTATTACATCTTCAATGGCTTCTTGCTCAGTCAGAAATGGGGCTTTGATTATCAGGAAAGGTATGACTAAATAAGAATATTTTTTTAAAATTTTTACAGCCTGTTCAAATGAAATTTTATTGCAGGTGCTGTTTATTGCTAATTCACGAATTATATCGTTTGACGATTGTAATCCGATAGATACAGCTAATGTTTTATTTTTCAGATAGGCATTTGCCTCTTTTATGTTCTGTTCATTGATAAAATGAGGCAATGACTCAACCAGCAGTGCAGAACATTTACTCTTAGATATTTTTTGGTAAATATATTTTCTTGCCTGAGGCAGTATTTCGGCGTTGGAAAAAAAATTACCATTATTATAGATTGTGATTAAATCATAATTATCCATATCGTCATTTTTAAAAGCAGATTCAAACTGATTAATAATATTTTCCGCTTTAGTGACTGATGGACTATTAATCCCTTCATTTGGCAAAGGGCACATTGTACAGGTTGCGACTCTACATCCGTTAGTCAGGAGGACAATTCTTTTTCTCTTAGCGATTTTATTGTTGAATAAAATACAGTCTTCATTTGAAGACTGGGGGAGACCAATGTCAGCGTTATACGGTATGGTGTTCGTTCTTAATTGAAATACTAATCTGGTTAATTTAGCTTTTAATTCGTAAATGGGATCTTGGTTCTTAGGCATTATTTATTTTTTTAAAACAATTACATCAGTGCTGTTAAAATAGCAGTTGTGGCCCATGTCATTGATTGGTATTTTCGTAAATCCATTTTTTAAAAGATTATTCTCTATTTTTGAACAAACTTTTTTTGTAAATAGAAAGGCCTGATCAAGATTTAACATTTTTTCCAGATAACTTCTATATTGAGATAGACATAAATATCCATCATTAGACACTAAATTTATAAATATTTGCGTTAATTTATCGGAAATTTCTTGTAAATTTTGTTTCTTATTCTTATATATTCTTTCCCAGGTTTTTATAAGTATATGTTCTTTTTCGTATAAATCTTTTAATCTTAAGTGGTTTTTTCCCATAAAATAAAACAGGATGAGATCATCTATAATATGATTGCCAATAATAAAAGGAAATTTTTTCTTACTAGTGGTAAATAGATTGTGTCGATAACTTGTTATTTTGAATTCCGGTCTAATCAGTTTTGAAAAATCAGTTACTCTGTTTATGGACTCCTGTTCGTTATCAAGTATTGTAACTTCGCCTTTGAACTTGATATAGAATAAGGCAAGTTCTATTTTTGGGGTGAAGCCAGGGCAAAGATCTAAGACATTTTTGTACTCATGAACCGGTAAACTGTTTAGTATTAAAGCCCAGGTGTTGCCAATCTCAGAATAGGTTTTCAGATGACTTAAAAATTGTTGTGTTTTATCAGGAACATCAAAAGTGTTAAATACTATTCCGCTTGATTCATATTCGTTTTTTTGAATACGTTCACGAATAGTTTCCAGGTCTCTTTTTAATCTTTTTTTGGCGATTTCACTTAGGGTTTTTGTACTAATAACTTTGCTTAAATTATTAAGAATTTTCTTCATCGTTATGAATTATATTGTGTTTTTTGATTTTCAATAATATTTTTAAGAATTTTGCACATTTGACAGGTGGTGACCGTGATAGGAAGTAACATATTTCCTATACTGCTATCATATTTTTCCGCTTCTTTAAGTAAACCGGTAAGATGTTTGTCATGAATTAATTTAAATAATTTATTCTGATTGGCTGTTTCCAATAATTCGTATAAATTATGATGATTAATATTCCCCAGTTTAAATACATGTCCAAAACGAGAACAGGTATAGACATCGCCGTTCGCTCTAAGCAGAATTTTTGGCCAGGGCGCATCAGCAGTTTTATCATTAAAACATTTGCAGGTTTTAGCATATTCTTTCAACAGAATTTTCAAAGGTAATTTTTGAATTCCATCGTGCTCATTTTTTGTCTCAGCGGTGAAATTAATTGGTAACGTTCTTATATCTATATTCTCAGTATCAAAAGATTCGCCAAAATTATTTTGGAATTCATTTATGAAATTATTATATATATCTATTGGATCTTCTCTGATGTCATGAGTGATTAAAAATGATAAATTAGCTTTTTCTTTATCAAAAATTTTATAAAAATACCTGCTAAGATTATATATTCTTTTTTGATATTTAGATCTATTATCATTTTCGTCTTGTATGCCAACTGAGCATCTAAGAGATGATTTTAAATATTTATTTTTCACGCCAAAACCGGATGATTTTAATTTTTCAAGGATGTTTATTGTTTTTTTCTCGTCTGCAAAAACGACACCATTGGTTTGAATTTTGTAGCAATCTATGGGAATTTCCGAACTGATAATTCTACATATATCTTCTGCACGAAGGAATGGTTCGCCTCCTGTAATTGAGTAACAATAAAGCCCAATTTCATTTGCTTCTTTTAGAATTTTTTGGACGTCAGTGACTTTCAAGCCTAAGTCTGATGTTTTTTTTATGTCTTCAATAATTGCACAATTTTTACATCTTAAATTACACCGATGAGTTAATTCAATTTCCAGCATCACTGGTTTGTAAAACCATTTTTTGTTTTGTTGTTTTTGAAAATTAGTTGTAGTGGACGGAATACTTTTGAATTTTTTATCAATAATTGTTTGTATTTTGGGCGAAGATAATCTCTTATATTTAAGTTCAGGAAAAATTAAATCAACTAGGAATTTCGGAAGATTCTGGGGTTTGCCCTGACTGGGATGAGTGTGTAAGGAGATTCCTGGCGAAGGATTAACTTCGCAGATGTGATAATTTCCTTTTTTTGTTATATCATCGGTGATTAAATCAATCCCTAAATAAGGTAATCCCTTAAATATGTTCAAAATTTTGAAGGCTGAATTTTGATAAAATTGATGCACAATTTCTGTCACATTCAGGCAATCTCCACCGGTAGACACATTAGAGTTTGATCTCAAAAATACTCTTTCGTTTTTTTGAGGGATATAATTCAAATGGAGACCTTTTTTAAATAAATATCTTTTTGCCTCATCATCAATATATATGGTGCAAAGACAATTTATTCTATTTTCTGTTCTTTTTTTATTCTCTAGATCGATAAGTTTTTGTAATGAATCCCTGCCATTACCAGTCACGCTTGGAGGTATTCTGAAAACAGCGCCAAAAAAACCATTTGAGGTGACAGTTAGCCTGAATTCATTGCCTTCTATTTGCTTCTCAATTAATAATTGTTGTTTATAATTTGTTTCTTCTGCTAAAGACGAAAATATTTTTTTAAACTCATTGATATGATCAATATTCATTCTAACCATGTCTCCATGACAACAATTAACTGGCTTAATTACTACTGGGAATTCAAGCTGTTTGGCGTAATCACCTGCCTGCTGAACTTCATTTGGCTGGAAAGCCAAACCTTCTATAATATTAAGATTATTATCTTTAAGTAATATTTTTGAGGTATATTTATTGTCAAATAGGTGCCGAAAAATAGCAGGCATAACACTTAAGTCGGTTTCTTCTATTAGTTCTACATGATTATCCAATGTGGCTTTTATGATATTAGTGTCTTTTAATAGTTTTACTTTTATTTTATTCTTTTCTAATTCTTTTACGATAAGACCACTATTGAAATGTATTTTTGAATAATCGAAAGGCATTGGTAAGTTGCTAATAATATTAATTATATTTTAAATTTATTATCATAGTTCCATTGTGAATGCAAAATTTTTTTGACTTAATCGGTTAATTTTGTTATAATTAAATTTAAACTATTTATTTCTAAAAACCAACTATATGGAACAAGCCGAAATTTCACAACTTATGGCAGGAGTTAGTCCTGAGTTAGCGCAAAAATTACAAGCTGATGATTCGATCGGTAGTGTATTAAGGAAAGTAAAAGATTATGACTCTGACAAGGTGTTAGTTGTTTTAAATATATTAATAGAATTAAGTGAGTCAGAAAGAGAAGAAATAAGGAGAGTTATGCAAGGAATGGAAGAAGAAGAAAGAGGAATGCCTGAAGTTTTAGAAATGACAGAAGCCGGTAAAGCGGAAGAATTAACAGAGTCCGAA
>Ga0208953_1000299_pt1 | contig 47751 bp, 35 predicted proteins | sample RifOxyB2_FD_184033 | JGI IMG/M metagenome (GOLD analysis project Ga0208953, IMG submission 184033) | Groundwater microbial communities from Rifle, Colorado - Rifle Oxygen_injection B2 (SPAdes) | ecosystem: Environmental > Aquatic > Deep subsurface > Groundwater | place: USA: Rifle, Colorado...
TTCACCGCAGCCAAAAAAACATCGCTGGAGGAATATTGACTGCCGTGATGCCCAACCTTCAATACATCGGACTTTAGCTCGGAGCCGTAGGTAGTCACCAGATCAGCCTCAACATCCTCCTGCATGTCTCCGGTAAAGAGCATAGAGGTGTTCTGGTACGTGATCTTTAAAACTATGGAACAATCATTCAGGAACTGACCGGAACCGCTCATGCCAGGGCTGGAACAGGCGTTCAGCACCTTTACCTGAACTTCTCCGGCATCCCAGTCCAACATATCACCGGCCGAGGGATGAACAATATTCACGCCCATGGACTGAGCCTTAGCGCGAATAGCCTCGTCAACACTTGTTCCGGTATTGTCTGTCTGTGTGTCATAGAAATTGGCTACCGGGATATTGCTAAAAACATACTGTAGACCGGTATAATGATCGGCATGGGGGTGAGTCAAAACCACATTATCTATTTTGACCACGTTATGCTCGGACAGGAAGGCAGCCAAATAACCGGTCTTAGCTTTGGACGGACCGGCATCAATCAGCGCGTTATTGCCGTTAGGCAGTTCTATATAAGCGGCGTCGCCTTGCCCCACGCTGAGAAAGTACACTTTTAAGGGGCGTACCTGCCGCAGGGGATCGGTGACCAGAGTCCTGGTCGGATCGGGTAGCGAAATGGGGTCATTTACCGGGAGTATTGATTTGAGAGTATCAAAAGCGCCAGCATATAGTGGGACACTGGAGGGAAACGCTATAGTAGTAAAGAGGAATGCGGAGGCAATTAACGCTTTAAAGGTTCTGGTTGTCACAGTGGTCAGAGTTCTATGCGGCATGTTGTATCCACCCGTGCCTTACGGTCATTTTATTCACCATGGTGAATCCGGATTACGGTCCGGAGGTGGATACTCCCCAGCCTATCCCGGGGATTACATGGTAGTACAGGTTAGTTGATAACGGTCAATCCCGTAAGAGCCAAAAGACCCATACCCATATAGGCCCTTAGACCTAGGAGCCCTGTCCGACATAAGGTTTTCATGACGAAATTGACCGTTTGATAGGCATAGCCTCTGATACGGCACTGCCATAGGCTTGCCGATTTTGAAGCCGAGCCGAAGCGATGCGAAATGAGCAGGCTCCAATGAACCTGTAAGTTGAGCAGCGCGATGGCGCAGTAGGGGAAACCGCAATGCGGTGTCCACCTGTGGGTAAGCCCCGGAAAGGGTCCCGCAAAAAGCGGCAATTGCAGGCGAAATTGCTTATGTCGGACAGGCTCCCAGGGCACTCAAAGGGCGTTTGCTTGTACTGTACCTCCCCCTGCCGGACATAAAACATATAAGAATAAAATATCCCCAGCTTTATACGCGCATGGCGACAATAGACCCCAGCCCATCTCAAATGAATCTTGGGTAATTATGATAAAATCAATGATGTTACAGGAAGTCAGTGACCTCAGTTAAGGGAAAATACTTGTTTTTCAAAATAGTCACTGAGAAACCTGTGTGGACATTTGAGCATGACAAGTATAGCGGCGTTATCATATTTTTCTCACCCAAAAGCAATAACGGATCCGCATCATGAAAAAACACACCGGTGTGCCGGAATGGTCTAAAGGCGCGGTTTGGTACCAGATATTCCCGGAACGTTTTGCCAACGGAGATATATCTAACGACCCCGGGCCGGATAGTCTTGAGATACCAGCGCCCCCCGGCTGGAAAACTACTCCTTGGGATGCGGACTGGTACTCACTGGCTCCATGGGAGAAAAAAAGTTTTTTTTCATTCTTCCGATCCGTAGTTCATCGCCGGTACGGAGGCGATATCCAGGGCATCATTGACCGGCTGGGCCACATACAACGCCTGGGCGCGGATGCGATCTACCTCAACCCGGTCTTCATCTCTCCCTCCCACCATAAATACGATGGAGAAAGTTTTCACCATATAGACCCCCATTTCGGACCCGACCCGGAAGGAGACAAACGCCTTGTCGCGGCCGCCAGAGAAACGGAAGATCCGGCCACCTGGATCTGGACCAGAGCGGATAAACTGTTCCTCGAACTGGCGCGCAGGGTCCATAAACGCGGCATGAGAATAATTATAGACGGGGTATTCAACCATTCCGGACGCGGCTTTTTCGCGTTCCAAGACCTGCTGAACAATGGCCGCGACTCCCGCTACAGAGACTGGTACCGCGTGACCAGGTGGAACGCCGCAGGACCGGACGGCTTTATTTACCGGGGCTGGTGGGGAATAAACGGGCTCCCCGAATTTGCCCGCACCAGCGGCACTTTCAATGCCGGGTATAAGCGGTATCTTTTCAATATAACGCGCCGCTGGCTCGCACCGGACGGCGTAACGGCCTACGGGGCCGACGGTTTCCGGCTGGACGTGGCGGCCTGCGTGCCGCACGGTTTCTGGAAAGAGTGGCGCAAAGAGGTCCGGGCCATAAACCCGGACGCCTACCTGACCGCCGAGGTATCGGATATAGACCCCGCCTTTGTCAGCGGCGGAGAATTTCACGCGATGATGAACTATCCTTTCGCCTACGCGGTAACGGAATTTTTCGCCGACCGCAAAAACAGGAGCTCCTCGCTGGAATTCGACCGTTTGCTGGCCCGGCTGCGGAGAGCCTATCCGGAAGACGTCACCCACGCCATGCAGAATCTGATCTCTTCACACGATACGCCCCGCCTGAGAAGCATAATCTGCAACCCGGACCTGGCTATGGCCGCCCATCACGAGTATCATCGTAAGACTAAGGCGGAATTCAACCCCGGCTATGATTCCGGCAGAGGCGGCGAAAGGGAACGGAAAGTCCACATGCTGATAGCTGCTTTCCAGGCCCTATATATCGGCGCGCCGATGATCTATTACGGCGACGAATACGGCATGACCGGCGCAAACGATCCGGACTGCCGCAAGCCCATGCTCTGGCCGGACATCGAGTATGCCCGGGAATCCTTGCGCCCTGAACCGGGCTCTCGCAAGGAACCCAATATTCCGGATACCGGCCTCTTCAGGCACTATGAAAAATTCCTCGCGGCGCGCAAAACCTGCGCGGCGATACGCAAGGGCGGCTACAGAACGCTCTATGCCGAACCTGACGGCCATCTTTTTATTTTTGAACGCAAGCTGGGCACGCAAACCGCCGTCTGCGTTTTCAACGCCGGAGACACTTCTAGGAATATCGCCATACGCTGCGCGGGGATGCAGAAACCGAGGCTGCTTGCCGGCCACACCGCTTTTAATCATAAAGACGGCAGACTGAGTATTAAAATAGGCGCGCTGGAAGCCGCCGCGCTGGCAGACTAAAAGCGATAAGAGATATAATCATAAAAGATGAAAATCCCCGCGCTTTTTTTCACCGTACTGATCTTTCTCCAGGGGCCGGCCTCGGCGGCTCCTTCCAGAAGGATGGATTTTTATTCCAAATTGGACCTTCCCATCTACAGCGCCGCCATGCAGGCGCGCGCGCAGGGAAAGATCACGCCTTTATATATCGGAAGCGATAAAAGCTACGCGGCGGAATCGAAAGAGGTGAGGATCATAGGAAGATCTCTGAATGTCGGACTTGCCGTAGCCGCGCTTTTCCAACCCCTGGCCCCGCTTCTCGCGGCCGGTTTCCTCTTAGCGGCGGCATATAACGCCACCGCTCTTTTCTCAGCCGTTGCCTCAAAACCCGCACCCCGTTCCCAATGGACTTTTCTCGGATCGACGCCATGCGCACTAACAACAACCGCCGCGATAAACGGGACCTGCACGATTCCGCGATAGAGTTATTTGATAAAGCCGGGAACCTGATCATCGTAGGGAAACTGGTGGATTTTTCCATGTCGGGCGCCTCTTTCCGCGCCGAACAGACCCTGGCCCTGGGCGGGCAGATCCGCGCGCGTCTGAGGCTCCTGGAGGAAGGAACGCTGGACATCTCCGCCCGCGTGGTCTGGAGCCGCGAGGAACCCGGCACCAACCTCTATGGCATCAAGTTCGACTCCATTGAAACCGTGTATCCCACGGGAGAATTAAAACGGCCGTTCACCTGAATTTTACGGAGGATATAGCATGAAAACCAAAGATCCAAAACGGGACGGCGCCAAAAGGATAGCCATCCTGGGAGCGGGAAACATAGGCTCATCCATCGCACGGGGCCTGGTCGCTTCCGGCCGCTACCGCCCGGCTGACATAACCCTGACCCGCCGCCGCGCCGAATTGCTTGAACCTTTCAGGCAGGGAAAATTCGACGTGCTTTTCGACAATCGCGAGGCCGTGAAAAGCGCGGCGATAATAATACTTGCCGTGGGGCCGCAGCAGTTGGAGAACCTGGTAAAAGAAATACGTCCCGCGCTTATCGAAGACAGACATATGCTGATCTCAATAGTTTCCGGAGTGACCACGGAACAGATAGCGGGCTGGGCAAAAAAGAAAACGAACATAGTACGAGCGATGTCCAACACCGCAATCGCCATACGCGAAGCCATGACCTGCCTTTGCGCCGCCCCGGAAAGCCGCGGCGCACTTCAGGAAGCCAAAGATATTTTTGACGCGCTGGGAAAAACATTGATAATAAGCGAGGAGCTTATGCTTTCAGCCACCGCGCTGGCCGGCTGCGGAATAGCGTTTTTTTTGCGCGCGATACGAGCGGCCTCTCAGGGGGGAACGCAGATAGGTTTCCATTCGGACGAAGCCCTGCTTATGGCCGCGCAAACGGCAAGAGGCGCCGCTTCGCTGCTTTTGAGTTCGCAAAGCCATCCGGAAAGCGAAATAGACAAGGTTACCACTCCGTGCGGCTGCACCATCGAAGGCCTCAACGAGATGGAGCATCACGGCTTCAGTTCGGCGATGATAACGGGGATAGTCACTTCTAACGAGAAGGCCGCGCGCCTTTTCAAAAAAGGCCGATCCTGACTTCTTCCCGGGTCAGACGGCGGAACCGGCCCGGCTGGAGCTCGCCCAGCTTAACAGGACCGAACGCCACGCGTTTAAGCTGGGTAACCTCATGCCCCAGGGCTTTAAAAAGCCTGCGTATCTCGCGGTTCCTGCCTTCATTAAGCTCCACTGTCAGATGGGATTCTCTGTGACTGGCCTTGCGCAGGATTATGCCGGCAGGCTTTAGCAGTTCTCCCTGGTCCATGACCCCGGCTGAAGCTTTGCGGAGATCTTCGTCTGTAAAACAGCCGGTAACGGTCACAATATAGGTGCGCAACACGGAGTTGGCCGGGTCGGTAAGGTAGGCGGAAAGCCTTGTATCGTTGGTCAAGATCAGCAAGCCGGTGGAAGCCATATCAAGACGGCCCACAGGATGAAGCGTCCTGAATTCAGGGGGAAGCAGATCGAATACCGTGCGCCGTCCTTTCTCGTCGCTGGCGGTGGTAACCACGGACCTGGGCTTATTAAGCATAATAGTCAGCCATTCGTCTTTGCGCATCAATTTCCCGTCCACCGTGAATTTGTCTTTTTCCGGCGAGACCTGGAACATGGGATCCCGCACCGTCCTTCCGTTGACCTGCAGGCGGCCCTCCCGCACCCAGGCACAGGTCTGGCTGCGGGAAGCCACCCCCAGTTTGGACAGGGCGCGCTCCAGGGGAACCTTTCCGAATTCAATAGTCATATGGGGAATAGTGGCAGCCGCCCGGCGTAAACCAAAAGCATAAGGACTTTCCGCAAACTTTTTCTCACAGCGGCTATCTCATCTCTCACCCAGCTTTATATCGATCGGCGTCAATCCGGCTTTACCAGCGACTACGGCCAGGTTAAGTTTTACTATTTCAGAAGCGTAGCCCCAGGACAAAACATCCAGTGTATCGCAGGCTTTATGGTAGCAAGGGTTGTGGGCTTCCCAGTGCTCTATCGAAAGATAGGTGGGAATACCGGCTTCAAGAAAGGGCACGTGGTCGCTGCCCCAGGCGGGAGTGGCGATGTGCGGTTTGAGAGTGGTGTAAGTTGTCGCCAGGGCGCTTACCCATTCCGCGTGCTCAAGATATTCCTTGTTCGTCTCAAGCTCCACCACTCCGTCCTTGTTCCAGGAGATCATGTCCATGTTAATGACCCAGGCCAGCCTGGACATCAGGCCGTTTTTTCTCAGCTCCTCCGCGCAGGCGTACCCTCCTATAATTCCGTTTTCCTCTCCGTTGGCGGCGACAAAAACAAACGCGTGGTCCGAATTATAGCCCGCAAGCACCCTGGCCATCTCAAGGACTCCGGCGGCGCCGCTGGCGTTGTCATCCGCGCCGGCATTCTCATAGCCGACCGAATCCATATGCCCTATAACAAGGATGATCCTGGAGCCAGGCGACGCGCCGGCCCTGCTGCCTATGATGTTACACTCCTTATCGAATTTTCTGACCTTGTAGCAGTTCCTTTCCACCTTCAGGCCAAGCCCCTTAAAAAAACCCGCTACGGCATCCATCGCCAGCTTATTTCCGGAGCCGTTCTTAAGATCCAGCTGAGCCGCGCTCCTCTTGCCGGCATAAACAAGCGTTTCGGCATAATTCTTAAGTTGAACGCCGCTGACCTTCGCAAGAAGGGCCCGGACTTCAGGGCGGGACGCCTCGCTTACCTTAAAACCGGCGGGAGCGTTGTACACCTCGTCCATGGTGACGATTCTGAGCCCGGACTTTATATCGGCGGGCAGCGAAGCGTAGTCGGAAGTGAGCCGCACTATCAGCGTGCGCCCGCGCTTATAAGCGACAACGGAGAATTTAGCGAGGGTTTCAAGGAAACCCGGGTCCTGGGACCGGGCCAGATACAGCTCTCCTGAGGACGTAAGGGTGATCCCGGACGCGGGGAGGGGGATTGGAACTCCGGCGGAAAAAACCTGGCCGGACATAAACAACAGTAATGCGGCTGAAGCATATCGTGTGTACATCGTTAAAATCATAACATCTCTTTAATACGACGCTCATGGGCACAAGGGCCCGGAATTTTTTAGGCCCCGCCGCGCCCCTGTTGGCACATGTGCTACTTTTTGATTCCTTCCAGGTCCAGAACAAAGGCGTATTCAAGCGCGACCAGTTTGATGGCTTCGAAACGGCCAGATTTACCGCCGTGGCCAACGTCCATATCGGTCTTGAGCAGGAGGATATTCTTATCCGTCTTCAGGGCGCGCAGCTTAGCCACCCACTTGGCCGGCTCCCAGTACTGGACCTGAGAATCGTTAAGGCCGGTGGTCACCAGGATATTGGGATAGGCCTTCTTCTCTACATTGTCGTATGGGGAATAGCTTTTGATGTAATCGTAATATTCCTTGACGTTAGGATTGCCCCATTCATCGTACTCGCCGGTTGTAAGCGGGATATTGGGATCCAGCATCGTGGTCAGAACATCCACAAAAGGAACGGCGGCAATGACTCCGTTATAGAGCCCCGGCGCCATGTTCAGCACCGCCCCCATCAGAAGCCCGCCGGCCGAACCGCCCTCGGCGTAGATGTGTCCGGGGTTGGTAAAACCCCGGCCTATCAGATACTGCGTGGCGTCTATAAAATCGTAAAAAGTGTTTTTCTTTTTGAGCTGACGGCCGTCTTCATACCAGCGCCGGCCCAGCTCGGAACCGCCGCGGATATGGGGCACGGCATATATAAAGCCGCGATCAAGCAGCGACAGCCGCAGCGAACTGAAGTCCGGATCGGTGCTGTAGCCGTAGGAGCCGTATGAATAAATAAAAACCGGATTATTGCCGGCGGCAAGATTCAGGCCCTTTCGGTAAACGATGGACATGGGCACCTTTTCTCCATCCCGGGCACTAAACCAGAGCCGCTCCGACACATAATCCTCCGGTTTGAAACCGCCCAGCACTTCCTGACGCTTCATAAGCACGCGTCCCCTGGCCGGCATATTGTAATCGTAAACAGACTCGGGAGTGGTCATGGATTCGTAATTGAAGCGCACCGTATCCGTCTTATACTCGAAGTTCTCTCCCAAGGCCACCGTATAGGCCGGCTCATCGAAGGGCACCAGATGTTCTTCTTTACTCCGACGGTTGATGATATGCAGCCGGCCAAGGGCGTCCTTTTGCTCTTTAAGAACCAGCCAGTTCTCAAACACAGCCACATTTTCCAACAACGTGTCGTCCCGATGCGGGATTAGATCCGTCCAGTCCGTTTTTCCGGTTTTATCCGCGGGGCAGACGGAAAGCTTGAAATTCCTGGCGTTATCGTTATTGGTGATATAGAACACGCCGCCTCCATCCTCAACATCGTACTCAAGTTTAGGCTGACGGGGATAAAATATCACCGGTTCAACTCCGGGCTTGTCCGCGTCTACCAGGCGGTATTCCGTGGAAAGAGTGGCCCCGGTCCGTATAAATATATATTTATCGGTGATTGATTTTGAAATTCCCAGTTCAAAGGTTTCGTCGGGCTCAAAATAGACCTCGGGATCCTTTACAAAACCCAGTTCGTGCCGAAGAACACGGTTCCATCGCAAAGTTTCCGTATCCTGTTTGACATAGAAAAGCGTCTTATTGTCGTTGGCCCACTCCATATTGCCGGCGGTATCCGGCAGCTTTTCTTCGTACACTTTGCCGGTATCAAGATCCTTGAAATAAACGGTGTAAAAACGGCGCCCCTTGGTGTCAACTGCAAAAGCGATCATCTTATGATCGGGACGGATGGAGGGAAACCTGACCTGGCAGTACGCCTGGCCTTTGGCCAGTTCGTTTACATCCAGCAGGATCTCTTCTTTAGCGTCCAGGGAGCCCTTTTTACGGGCATAGATGGGATACTCAAGGCCCTTTTCGTACTTTTTGTAATAATAGTAACCGCCATACCCGAATGGGACCGAGGAATCATCTTCCTTGATGCGGAACTTCATCTCGGTAAACAGCTCGGACCGCAACGGCTCGGTATGCTTCAACGCGGCGTCGGTGTAATTATTTTCATCCTCCAGGTATTTAATCACTTTGGGATCTTTCCGGTCGCGCAGCCAATAGTAATCGTCCACGCGGATGTCGCCGTGTTTTTCAAGCTTGTAAGGGATCTGTCCGGCTTTTGGCGGTTCTACAGCCCCGGCAAAACCTCGAAGGCCGAGCATAAAAACGGCGAGTCCCAACACCGCGGAATATTCGTGATGGCTCATTCTGTCTCCATTGCTTTTAAAATCCGGCAAACGATCCTTCAATGCCGGCACTCCGTCATATTCCCATGCGCGCGAGGATCATGCAGATCTCGTTGGTTATTTCCACCAACTGGGGGTGGGACGCCTCGAAACCTTTTACGGAATATGCGATACCCGAGATGGAAAGATTTTTCCGTTCCAGGCTTTTGTTTGCCCGGGTGGCTTCGTGTGCGGCGGTCTCGGTGAAGTGGGCGATGCTTCGCGCGTCGTCTATCCGGGATTCCGGCAGGGCTGAAAGTTCCGCCTTAAGTTTACTCAGAAGGGAAATCAGCTCTGCCTTCTCTTTGCCGTCACCCGCCTGGATCTTGGAGATCGCCGACTCTATCTTCGAAAGTGTTTCTTTTATCACAAACCCTCCATCCGCGCTGTTTGAGCTATTCTATAATTTTTCGCGCGAAGAATACCCGCATAACTTACGCCGCGCCGCGCGGAGAGGTTGGAAATCGCGCGCGCGGACTTCTTTAGCCGGATGCTTTCTTTTGAGGTTTCTTTTTTTGTAGCTTATAAGTATGGACTTCAAAAAAGTGGAACTTATCTGCACCGGCTCGGAGCTGGTCTCAAGTAAAAACAACCGCTACGTACCGCTATTCGCGGCCAAGCTCCGCCCGCTGGGCTTCAGGATATACCGAGAGCATTCGGTCGGAGACGACCTAAAAGCCATAGCTAGAATCGTTAACTGCGGCCTCGATAACGCGGATCTGGTGATCACTTGCGGCGGCCTGGGCCCGACATTCGACGACCTCACCCGGCAGGGCCTCGCCAAAGCTCTGGACCGAAAACTGGTCTATTCCAAATACGCAGAACAAATACTTAAAGCCGATTATAAGCTGTCCGAATTGCCGCCGAATTTCAAGAACCAATGCCTTATAATCGACGGGGCAAAAATGGTGGAGAACGCCAACGGCACCGCCTTCGGCCAGATAATCACGCTGGCCAAAAAAATGATCATCGTGCTGCCCGGTCCCCAGAACGAGTGGACGCCGATGTTCGACGGTTTCATAACCGACGCGATAAAGGAATTTTTTAAAGTCAGGGAAGGGACCGTGCAAACCCTGCGCCTAAAGATCGCGGATCTTTGGGAGGTGCAGACCGAGAAACTTCTTGAGCCCGTTATGCGTAAATTTCACGACGCCGACTATACCATCCTGGCCGGCCCCAATATCGTGGAATTCAGCTTCACCGTAAGCGGTCAGACATCCGCCGAAACCGGGGAAAAGCTATCGGCCATGGAAAAAGCCTGCAGGAAAATCCTGGGAGACAGGATTTACGGCACCGGGGAAAACACTCTTGAAGGAACGGTCGGCGCTCTGCTGAAAAAGAAAAAGGCTACCGTAGCCCTGGCGGAGTCATGCACCGGCGGCGCGGTCGCGGACGCGCTTACCGATGTTCCCGGCAGCTCGGCCTATTTTTGCGGCGGTGTGACCGCCTATTCCAATAGGGCCAAGACGGAGATCTTAGGCGTAAAAAAAAGCACCTTACAAAAGCACGGGGCGGTATCCGCCGAATGCGCGGCCGCGATGGCTGAACAAGCCCGAAGCCTTTTCAAAACCGATTACGCGGCCGCCGTCACCGGCATAGCGGGCCCGGACGGAGGAACCGAAGAAAAGCCGGTGGGCCTGGTCTATTTCGCCGTGGCCGGCGCCGGAATGAAAACCCGGACTTTTACCCGTAATTTCCGCAGTACGCGCGCCCAGATCAAGCGTTGCGCCGTAAATTTTATTTTAGACGCTTTAAGAAAAATCATACAATAACATTAGTCGCAGGCCGCAAGTTATCGAAAAATGATATTAAAGCTTGTAATTTTTCATGGCTGCTGTTTATGTCTGATAACCTATGGCATGGCATACATGATCCCGCGGCCAACTGCAAAGAACTACTGTTATATAGGAGATATTACATGAAAAAGATACAGATTCTGGCCCTTACGATCGGATATATTCTGGCTTTCGGCTACTACGGCTGTAAGAAAAAAGAAACTCCCGCGGCGGGCGCCCGGGCCCTGGAAGCATCAGTACAAACCGAAACCCCTGGAACAACCCCGGCAACCTATGCCAAAAATGGAGCCTATTTCAAACTACCCGACTATAAAGGCGGAGATGTGGACCTTGCCGCGTACTCCGATAAACCGGTAATGCTGATGTTCTTCACCGAAACCTGCCCTTACTGCCGGAAAGCCGCTCCTTTCATAAAAAAGATGAACGACCAATACGCATCAAAAGGCCTTAACACCCTCGGCATATGCGTAGAGGACGCTCCCGCATCGGCCGCCGGATTCGCCAAAGCTTTCGACCTGAACTTCCCTATCGCCTACAAGGGCCGCGACGTGGCCACGCAGTACAGGACACAGGGGGTGCCCTACATCTTCCTGCTTACAAAAAAACACATAGTCCACAATGTCTGGGCCGGCTACGATGAATCGTTCGACAAGGATATCGTAAAAGGCATTGAGGATATAATAAAGTAGTTTTTTACCTATGTCCGTCACAATACTAAAAGGCTCCATCCTGATACACCGCGTCTTCGACGTGGGAGGGGAGATACTTCTTGCCAGGGCGGAGGAACTTCTGAGCGAAGATTCTAAACGCCTCAAACTGACCACCGACACCAGGAAGGCCATCATCATCCAGGATGCTCCGCTGAAAGTGGAACTGGGAGAGGGCGTAATGGAGATAAACGCCGCGCAACTGCCGGTCAAAACTTTCGCGCGGGTGTGGGGTTACGGCGTCATATCCATCACCCTGGAACTGACCATTCCCTCCGGGACCTCGTGGGCCGGCCTGGTGAACCTGGCCAGCGGGATAGAAACCTCCGAAGACGTGCACAAAGCCGCGGTATCCGCAAAGGACACTCTTAAAAAACGGATCCTGGCCGCTATCAGGAAGCCGACCGAGTGGGCGGCCTATGAAGACTACATAACATATTTTCTTGAAAAACTGGAAGGGGTTGGAAATCCCCGAGAACTGCTGGAAAAAGCGGACGTACCGGCCCTGATATTGGCGGAAGGCCGGGAACCTTTATCGGAAATGTCCAGAGACCTCATCACCGAAAACGTGCTGCAGTACGCCGATAACGACCTGGCCGTAATAGATTGGAACTCCGCGCTGCTGGTGGAGCCGGACGGCCAGCGGGATGTGGCGGACGTAATAGAATTCTCGCTCACCCATCTGCTGGAATTCCGCTACTACGACGACCTGCTGAACCTCAAACTGGACGAACTTTACAACACAATAGAGGAAAAGAAAGAGGGGATAATAAATATTTTCAGGAATTTCTACGCCGATATCGCCGAGGAATCCAGCACGCGGTACATAGAATTCTCTGAATTCCTGGGCAGGGTGGAAAATTCGCTTAAAACCGTAGGCGACCCTTATTTGGCCACGGTGTTCCGCTCCAGCGCAGAGCAGTTCCGTTTTTACGACTGGCGCAAAAGCATTTCCCGCAAGATGAAAACTCTCGCGGATATCACGCAGATTCTGCAGGGCGAGGTCAATTCCAAACGCAGCCATTGGCTGGAAATAATCGTTATACTGCTCATTGCCTTGGAAATGGTGCCGATGTTCATGGCTTTCCGGCAGTACATGAACCTGGAGTTTTTATTTAAAATATTCGGGAAGTAGGGTTTTGAGGCCGCCGAGATAGGAGGCCTTATCTTTGCCGCTCAGGCCTCCGCTTGAGCGGTATTTTATTTTCAGGAAATTTAAGGGTTTATCGTTCTGCTTCACGCGAAAATCCAAATGGGGACCGCTTGAAAGCCCGGTAGTCCCGACATACCCTATCAGGTCGCCCTGGCTAACTCTGCGTCCGCCGCTTATCCCTCTGGCAAAGCGCGAAAGATGTCCGTAGGTGCTGATATAACCGGCTCCATGGCGCAGTATTATCAATTTGCCGTTGCCGCCTTTCCACCCGGCGTATATCACCGTACCGTCGGCCACGGCCGAAACTGGGGTTCCGGAGGGAGCCGCATAATCTATGCCCAAATGAGGCCGGACATACTTGAGAATGGGATGGAATCGTTTATACGTAAAAAAAGATGAAATGCGGCGATAGTGCAGCGGCGCGCGCAGGAAAAGACTGCGCACCGAACCGGCATTTTCATCATAGTAGCCTTTACCCCACAATCCGGCGATCTTACGCCCGGTCTCGGCGCCGTTATAGACCGCCGCCAGGATCTTCTTTGAGACGACCTTGCCGTTAGGCGCTACGCTATACTCATAGACCATATCATACTTGTCGCCCCCACGCACTTCCGTAAGAAAGTCCACGGACCAGGAAAACACGTCTGCGTAATCCAGGATCACATCCGGCGGCACACCTTGCGAACTCATGGATTCCCAAAGCGAGGAGCTTATAGAGCCTGTAACCCTGGCTACGTTACTGCTGATCGTGACATTTTGGACATAAGCGCGATAAACGGCATCCGTGGAGGAAAAAACACAGTACTCTTTAAGGTCTTTGGTTATGACCATGTATTTGAATCGGGCAGAAGTGGACAACGCCACGGCATACTCGTCCTCCGGCCGCAGCCGCCGCAGATCAAGCAACTTTGAATATGCCTTTGAGATCTGATAGCGCTCGGGGTCGGGAAGGCCACGCTGTTTGAGGGTATCGTCCAGACTGCCGGAGATGGTACCGCTTGAGATCACGATCGTTTCCCCTGCGCGGCGGGTTATAAACGAAGACCACGTATGAAAAGCGATGAAAATTAAAACCACCGCCAATAATGCGCCCGCACAGAGGACCGGTTTAGATCTAATCGTAAAATCCGGATTGAAATATTTTTCCATCGAATAAATTGGCGCGTGAAAGTTTACCGGAGATAATTTCTACCGTATGCTATGCAATTATCACAAAAGAATTATGAGACAAAGATCCGGGGATGGGGGGAATTATTTAACAAGCGAATAAAAGTTCAGTAATGGCCCGCCAAATGCATTTTTGAGAATTTGGGTCAGCAATACAGAAATTCGTCCACAAGTTTCTTTATCTCTTCTTCCTTTCCATAGAGACGCTCGCTAAGGTTGCGGTCATTGTAACTTTTCAGGCGTTTTATTATGCCGTCTATAACCGCCTGTGTAAAGACCCCCTTAGCCTCATATATACCGCGCGCTTTTTCCAGCTCAAGGGCGGAATCATAGCAGCATGAGGGAAGCTGCGGAAGCGACCCGCTGATCTTTTTGTTTTCCGAATTGGAGATGTTTTTATCTACGAACAGTTTTTCGGCGTACCCCAGAGGATCCTTCATCTCGAACCCGTGCCGGGCGGCCACGCATAACCCGGCCAGAAACAAGTGTATATTCGCGGAACCGTCCGCCGAACGGAATTCCACAGTCTGATTATGATCCACTTCGGCCATTCCTTTTGCGGCCATCGGATTCGCGTCCTTTATCATAGCGGCGGCGTTCAGCCAGCCCAAGGGGATGCGTACAAGGGCCGAACGATTCCGGTACCCCCAGCAGACATTGATGGGCGCTTCCTGATGCGGCACCAGGCGAAAATAAGAAGTAGGAACGGTGTTGCCGAAAGCGGTAAGCGATTTAGCCTGGGCAAGGAATCCGGCGATGGCCTTTTTGGCGTGGGAAGAAATCCCGCCTTTTTCCGCCATCACATTTTTCCCGTTCTTAACCAGCGCGGTATGAAAATGCAGGCCGGAACCGGCGTGGCCGATGGAAATCTTGGGCGCGAATGAAATGGGAACGCCGTACTTGTGGCCTATAGAGGAAAGCATCCACTTAGCCACGGCCAATTGATCGGCCGCGGAGCCCGCGGGCACGGGCAGAAACTCTATTTCCTGCTGGCACATTTCCGACTCCTCGGTGCGGATAAACCCCACCTCGGAATGGCCGTACTTTATCTTACCGCCGGCCTCGGCGATCGCGGCCATGGCCTCTGTGCGCAGGCCTTCCCATTTGGCGAAGGGGTGAGACTCGTGATAGCCCTTTTGCGCGTTCATGGGGTAAAGAGGGCTCTTGGGGGAAATAATATAATATTCCAGTTCACCCAGGGCGTGAAATTCAAAACCCGAGGCCTTCTTGAGCTCCACCTCGGCTCTGCACAGTATTTCCGCTGGAGAGCTCATGAAAGGTTTGCCGTCATGAGTGTAAAAGGAACACAGGATATCCAGCGCCGGCACTTCGGAGAAAGGATTGACGAAAGCGGTCCTATAACGCGGAACCACATAGAGATCGCTTGAAGCGGCGTCAATATTCCTGAAAAGACTTGAACCGTCCACCCGCTCCCCGGCGGAAAGGATCCGGTCCAGATATTTCTCATCGTTGATCACAAAATTGAGCGTTTTCAGACGCCCGTCGCCGGCTATATAACGGAAGTTGACCATCTTTATGCCATTGGCCTTTATATAGGAGATAATATCAGCCTTTAAGAAAAGGCCGGGGGATTTATCCAGGAACGCCGCCAACTTGTTAGCGCTTATTTTTGCTCCGCTCATATTAAAGAAATACCTCTATAGTAGATATTGGGCATAATAATATAAAATCATATTAACAAATTTTCCTTGGCAATGGAATTTGAGCCTGGCTCGGAACATCCGCCTGATTGACTTCCCAACCCGGAATTCCTATAATAGCTTCAAGATAAAAATCTTAAAAAGAGAGACTAACAATGCCAATAACCAGACAAAAAACCAAAGAAATAGTGGATAAATTTACCACTAGCCCCAACGATACGGGTTCCGCATCAGTGCAAATCGCCCTGATAACCGAAAGGATCCAGTATCTTGCCAAGCATATTACCACCAACCCCAAAGACCACGCCACCAAGCGGGGCCTTTCCATTCTCGTAAACAAGAGAAAACGCTTCCTCACCTACCTCGAAAGGGTCAACCGTGAAGAATACAAAAAAGTGATTAAGCAATTAGGCTTAAGGAAATAACACCAATGACAGAACCCAAAATAGTCCGACTTGAGGAACAGGTCGGAGATAAGATGATTTCATTCGAAACAGGACTTCTGGCCAAACAGGCCGGCGGTTCCGTAATGGCGCGTTGCGGCGAAACTATGGTACTGGCCTCCTGCGTCCAGGCCCGCAAACCCAAAGACAATCCGCCGGAATTCGTACCCCTTTCCGTGGACTACAAAGAAAGGACCTATGCCGCCGGCAAGATTCCGGGCGGCTTCTTCAAAAGAGAAGGCAAGGCCCGAGAGAAAGAGGTTTTAGCCTCCAGGCTTTCAGACCGCACTTTAAGGCCGCTGTTCCCCGAATATTTCAACACAGAGACTCAGGTGGTGGCGCTTGTCGTATCCAGTGACGGGCAGAACGACTCCGATGTTCTGGCCATCAACGCCGCAGCCGCAGCCGTTATGATCTCCGATATCCCGTTCAACGGTCCCGTAGCCGCCGCGAGGATAGGCAAAGTGGACGGCAAATTCATACTGAACCCGACTTTGGAACAACGCCAGAGCGCCGAGCTTGAGCTCGTTATCTCCGGTACGCTCCAGGGAATACTGATGTGCGAAGGCGGGGGAAAAGAAATACCCAACGCCGACCTTATCGCAGCCATGGAACTCTGCAAGCCTGAGCTGGATAAACTCTGCCGTCTGCAGATAAAGCTGCGTGAAGCCTGCGGCAAGCCCAAAACCGCGGTCCCGGCGCCAGTAATACGGCCTGAGATAAAAGCCGCCGTGGAAACCAAAGGCAAACCGGCCATAGAAAAACTCCTCGGCGCTTTCTCCGCCAAAGAGATCCTAGAGAACGGTATTTCCGAGACTAAAGACGCCCTCATCAAGGAAATGTCCGAGAAGTTCCCGGAAGACAAGACGGTTTCTTTCCAGGTAAAGACCCTTATGGAAAAGGTTATCTACGGCCTTTCTCGGGCCCAGATACTCAACAGCAGGGTCCGCGCCGACGGCAGGAAGACCGATGAGATCCGCAACATAACCATGGAGGCGGGCTACCTCCCCAGGGTCCACGGCTCGGCCGTATTCACCAGGGGCCAGACCCAGACCATGGCGACTGTCACACTGGGAACCCCGGCCGACAAGCAGATCCTGGACGACCTGGAAGGCCGCTCGCTGGATAAATTCATGTTGCATTACAACTTCCCGGGTTATTCCACCGGCGAAGTGCGCCCCGACAGAGGTCCGGGCAGAAGGGAGATAGGCCACGGCGCGCTTGCCAAACGGGCTCTTTCGCCGCTCCTGCCTTCGGAAGACGTCTTCCCGTACACCATCAGGATAGTCTCCGATATCCTCGAGTCCAATGGCTCATCTTCCATGGCGTCCGTCTGCGGCGGTTCGCTGGCGATGTTCGATGCGGGGGTGCCGATGAAAGCGGCCTGCTCCGGCATAGCCATGGGCCTCATTACCGACGGTTCAAAGCATGCGGTCATCTCCGACATCTCCGGTTTCGAAGACCACTTCGGCGATATGGACTTCAAGCTGACCGGGACAAGGAAAGGCGTCACCGCTTTCCAGATGGACGTGAAGCTCGCCACCGGCATACCGCTGAACATTCTCAGCGAGGCCATAGAGCAGGCCACCAGCGGCCGAAACCACATACTTGACCTCATGGAAAAGTACATGCCAGCCCCGAGGACCGACATTTCCAAGTACGCGCCCGGCATAGCCAAGATGCATATAGCCAAAGATAAGATCGGCCAGTTCATAGGGCCGGGCGGAAAGAACATCCGCGGAATCATAGAGAAAACCGGAGCCGATATAGAAGTGGACGACGACGGCTCTATATTCATCTCCTGCACCGACCGCGAGAGCCTCGAAGCCGCCAAAACAATGGTCGGTTATTACACCATGGAAGTGGAAATAGGCACTATCTATACCGGGAAAGTGGTTTCCATAGTGGACTTCGGCGCGTTCATCGAGATCCTGCCAGGCAAAGAAGGCCTCCTTCACATCTCAGAGATAGACACACAGCGCATACGGCGCGTGGAAGATGTCCTGAAGATGGGCGAAGAGGTCCAAGTCAAGGTCATCGACATGGACAACAACGGCAAGATCAGGCTCTCCCGAAAAGCTCTGTTACAGGGCGGACATCCCGCCGGACAGCCGGTAAAAAAGTAAGTCCAATGTATCCCCCGTCCGCGGTAAGCGGACGGGGGATGTTCGGATCCCCTATGGAGGTCGCCAAGGCCTTATGAAAAAAACAAAATCTGAAACAACACCCAGGAAACTTGAAACGGCATTCGAACAGGTGCAGAAGTTCTATCAATTCATGAATGCCAACAAGCTTGAAGTCGTGGAATTTTCCAAAGATGAAACTTTCATCAAACTGGTCCGCAAGCACAATCAGAGCGTACAGCCGATACCAATTTTCGCGGCCCATGCTCCCGCTCAGCCGGCGTCCGGAACCGCTAAAACTCCCGCACCCGCCGCTCCGCAGCCGCCGGAAGGAGAAACGATAAAGGCCCCGATGTCCGGAATCTTCTACCGGGCCCCATCTCCTTCCAGTCCTCCCTATGTGAGGGAAGGAGACTCCGTAAAACAGGGGCAGGTCCTCTGCGTCCTGGAAGCTATGAAGGTCTTTAACGAACTTAAAGCCGAAGAGGACTGCGTGATAGAGAAAGTACTCTCTGAAAACGGCAAACCTGTGGAACCCAATCAGGATCTCTTTCTCATAAAGAATAAATAATAATGAACGACACCGCTAAATTCACCGATACCATAACCCAAACCGCCGATAAGATAACCGACCTCCTTAAAGGCGGAGGGGAAACCACTTCCTGGGATATAAAACTCAAACTCCATCTTTCCAGTTCAGCGCTCTATCTTGCGCTGGGTTGGCTTGCCGCTCAAGGCAAGATAAGCATGTATCCCCAGGACCTTAATTACAAGATCAAGCTCATATAGGGCGACAATGGCATCGTAGAAGGGCGGAATTTCGCCCCGCCCTTTTGGAGCAGACATCGTCTTATGTTCGAAACTAACAGGAAAGTGCCAAAAGAGCGTGGTTCCGCCATAAACAGGTTCGCGGCAGGCGGCAAGAAAAAGTCCGGCGGCCTTTCTTATGTGATCTATTGGCTTTTGTCTTTTTCCTTCAGTCTTTGGCTCGTCTGGCTGGTTTTCAGCACCACACCCAAGGGCATAATAAGCGGCGCCGTCCATACCGGATTGGTAAACTTTCTGGGCCAGACCTCGTATTTCTTTCCGTTCATACTTCTGTATGGCCTCATCGCCATCCTGCTTAAACTTAACAAGCCTCATAAAGGCGTCTTAACGCTGACACTCGGCGCGTTAATGCTGCTGGGCGCCATCTCCTCCATCATAGAACTCCTCGCCCCGCGCTTCGAGACGGGCGCCCTGAACGGCGGCTGGCTTGGATACGCTCTAGACGGCACGCTTACAAAGATGTTCGATCCGTTAGGCGCGGCGCTTTTTTCCTGCGTTATTATTTTCGCGGGCCTGCAGCTCTTGTTCAAGATCTCCTGGCTAAGAGTTTACAAGGCCGTTTATCAAACCATAGCAAATGATTACCGCGATTGGGCCGCGGCCCGCTCACAGTTTAAGGCCAAACTCAAGATCGTATCCGAAAAGGAAACGGCGGAGGGCCCCGTCTACGAGGGCAAACCTATCCAGGAACCGGCGCCCGCGATAAGGCGGGAAGAACTGCCGCAGTCGGACGTCCCGCCCGAACCCCGCGTGGTACGGGTGCAGACCGAAGTCCCTGGAGATAAAGCAAAGGAGCCGGCGCCCTCGGAAACCCGTGAGCATAAGCCCCAGCAGACCACCGACACCGCCGGTAAACCACGTACCCCGTCCCAAATAGACGGCCATTTCAAAGGTTTCAAGCTTCCGCCCGTAAGCCTCCTGGATGAGCCGTCCCGGCAGGGTTTCGTCGGGCCCACGAACGAAGAAATAACCGCCTCTAAAAATCTCCTCGAAGATACTTTTAAAAGTTTCGGCATCGCGGCACACGTTTCCGGCGTCTATCCGGGCCCGGTGATAACCCGCTACGAGGTCACACCCGCGCCGGGCGTCAAAATAAGTTCCATCGTCTCGCTCTCTAACGACGTGGCGCTGGCCATGAAAGCCTCCGGAAGCATACGCGTCATCGCCCCTATCCCCAGCAAGTCGGCAATCGGATTTGAGATCCCGAACGTCAACCGCGCAAAAGTCTGTCTGCGCGAGGTGCTGGAGAGTTCCGCCTTCAACGAGCGTAAGGACGCGCTGTTGTTTGGAATAGGCCGGCACGCGGAAGGCTCCATCGCTGTGGCAAATCTTGAAACCATGCCGCACCTGTTAGTGGCGGGCGCCACCAACAGCGGCAAAAGCGTATTCATGCAGGCCCTGATCCTTTCCATCATCTATCGCAACACTCCGGACGAAGTTAAATTTCTGTTCATAGACCCCAAGCGCCTGGAACTGACTTTCTACGAGGATATCCCGTATCTATATGATCCCAAGGAAACACCCGACAGGGTTTCCGTGGTCACCGACCCCAAGGAAGCGGCGAAATCTCTGCTGGCACTCACCCGCGTCATGGAAAAGCGCTACATCAAGTTCGAAAAAGCCAGGGTAAAAAACATCGCGTCCTACAACAAATGGGCTTTGGCCAACGGAGAACCGCGGGAACATTACATTATAGTTGTAATTGACGAACTGGCCGATTTAATATTGCAGGTAAAAAACGTGGTGGAAGACGCCATCCAGCGTCTGGCTCAGATGGCCAGGGCCGTGGGCATCCACCTGGTGCTGGCTACCCAAAGGCCGTCGGTGGATATCATCACCGGCGTAATCAAGGCCAACCTGCCGTCAAGGGTGGCCCTGCAGGTAACCTCCAAGACCGATTCCCGCGTCATCCTGGACACACCCGGAGCCGAATCCCTTATAGGCCGGGGCGATCTGCTGTATCTTGCCATAGACGCGCAGAAACCGGTCCGTATCCAGGGCGCCTATATCTCCGAGGATGAGATCCGCAAAGTGGCTGATTACCTGAGGGCTCAGGCAAAACCGCATTACCTGCCGCTGGTAGAGGAGGAGGAAAAATCTCTGGGCGGCAGCGGCGGCAGCTCGGAAGAACTTATAAACGCCATGCGCCTTATCATGGAGCGCCGCAGGGTGTCACAGGACCTCCTAAAAGCCCATTTCGGTTCGTCGGCCCGCGCCACCAATTTATTAAGCATCCTTGAAACCAACGGTTTTATACGCAAACCGGAAGGTTCCAACCGCTGGGAAATAGACTTCGACAAGATAGGCGGCCATATGGATTCGGAGTCGGCTCCTGAAACTCCGGCCGCGGAAGTCCCGGAGCGGGAGGGGGGAAAAGAAAAAACTATATGATCAAAAGAATAATAGCACTGGCCGCTCTGACTGTTTTCACCGGTGCGGCGTTGGCGGGCGAAGCCGATAAATCTTCTAAGAGGCCAGGGGAGAAATCACCAAGGCAATCTTCGCCGGTGGCTCAATCCATCGGAAAGGAGAAGGAGGGGGCCAAGAACATAAAAAAAGAATCACCGAAGGCAAAAGAGCCGCCGAAAGTGTCCGTCTCTACCCAGAGCGCCGCAAAAACCGTCCCCGCCGCGTCGGAAATAGGGAAACTGGAAGCGGAGGTTATAGCGGGCCTTAAATCCTGGGACGTAAAACTTGAGACCCTGCGGACACGATTCACGCAGGATGTGGACTTTTCCGACGCCGGCCTGAAGCAACACGTTGAGGGGATCCTAAGCTACTCAAAACCGGACCTGCTGAAAATCGAGCATATAAAGCCGGCCCGCCAGTTGGTTTATACCGACAAAAAAGAATTATGGGTTTACAAACCGGAAGACTCGCAGGCCGTGCGCACTTCATGGGCCGCCTGGAAAAAGAATCAAGACAGCAGCTTCTCCGGCATTATGGACTTCGGCAATTACGCTTCCCTTACCGAAAAGAACGCCGTCAAAATCTCAAAGAGTAAAGATGCGCCCTATCACATAACCATGATCCTTAACCCCAAAAACACCCCCGGATTATATACGCTGACGCTAATCCTCTCATCCACCGATTATTTCCCGGAGGAAGCGACCTTAAGCGTGGAAAAAACCGCCATCAAGACCCGGTTGGAAAACCCGGAGAAGAATCTCTCGCTTGACAAGACGCTCTTCCGGTTCATCCCGCCAAAGGGCACAGAAGTGCTTGAGTTTAATAATTAATGGGAAGAAAAATTGGAAAACAATAAAGGACAATAGATAATAAGAAACCGGGATTTTCTCACCTATCTGCTGCCTACTTGCGATTAACCCGTACCACAGACATTTATATGACTTTAGCCAACCGCATAACTCTCATGAGGATGTCACTAAGCCTCGTGATCTTTGCCCTGATATTTTACCGCAGCTTCTGGTCCGTTATAATCGCGTTCATCCTTCTGACCGTCGCCAGCATCTCGGATTATGTGGACGGAGTCATCGCCCGCCGTACTCACACAACAACGCCCTTCGGCGCCATAGTTGACCCGCTCGCCGACAAGATCCTTATCCTGGCGACCTTTCTTGCTTTCGCCTCGATACGCGAACTGACCATCCCTCTCTGGGCGGTTTTCATTATCCTCCTGAGAGAATTCACCATTTCCACCCTGAGGGTGCTGGCCGCCCTGCACGGCGAGGTTATGAAAGCGGAGGCTGCGGGGAAACTCAAGACCACCATCCAGCTTACCTCCGCATTTATTATCATGGCGTTATTGGTTCTCAAGGCATGGCTGCGCAAGCACCCGGTCGATTGGGACTGGATCATCTGGCTCACCAGGCATTCCGGCAAAATCGCCCATGGTCTAACGGTCCTCACCGCCCTAATTACGCTGATAAGCGGCGTCATCTATATTTACAATCACCGGGAGCTCATCAGAACATCCTGGAGCGAGAAGAAAGCGTGACCCCCGCCGCTGAGAGCAAAAGAACTTTAGGCGCAAGTCTCACGGACAGGTTCGCGATTTTTATGGCTACCGGTTTTTTCATCAGCCTTATCCCGAAAAAACCGACAGGCTTTAAAAAATTCACCGGGGCCGGGTTTCTGGGCACGATGCTGGCGTTCCTGCTAACCCCCTTCCTGCCGGGGGGGAACTTGACCTACGGGATCTTTCTGGCGGCGTTCTTTTTATTCTCGGTGAAAACGGCGGACGCCGCGTCGCGTATCTACGGCACGCACGACGATCCACGCATAGTGATAGACGAAGTGGTCGGGTACTGGATCGCGACGGCGTTCATGGAACGCACGATATTTTCCTTAACATCCGCGTTCGTTTTTTTTAGAATATTAGACACGCTCAAGCCCTGGCCGATAAAAAAAATTGAGAAAGGTCTAGCCGGAGGTTTAGGGATAGTCTGCGACGACGCGCTGGCCGGCCTGGAGGCGAATTTGTTTACGAGATTATTAACGGGCTTCCTATGAAAGAACTGCTGCTGACCGCCGCGTTATTCCTTGCCGCCATTTTTTGCGGGCCCGCCTCCGCGCAGATGATGCAGGTCATCCCCGCGCCAAGCACTTCCGCGCTTGAAGGCTTGTCTCTTTCTACAAGCAATGTATTTACATCCTTAAAACCCGTTAAACCCGGTCTTCCGTCAAAACCCGTCCAGTACGAAGAAACGAAATCGCCTTTGAGCGGCATCGTACTAATGCCGACGGCCTACCGAGGGCGGGGGAAAAACTCCATAGGACTCGGACTTGATTTCAACGCCGCCTACTATATAGGCCGCCTCTACGGAAAGAATAAATACGATTGGACGGTAGATAAAACCAACTACCTTGACCGGGTAGGAGTGTGGCTGCTGATGGCGGAAGCCAAGATGCTCATACAGACCGAGGGCAGGTTGCGACCGGCCATGGCGGCCGGCGCGCAAGGCATACTGCAGTTCCGTGATTCCCCGCAACCGACCCTGACCCAGCCGGGCGTCTCGGTCCAGATCGACGCCAAAAACACCGCCACCTACGCCAACGCCTATCTGGTCCTGACGAAAAGACTCCACCCCAAGATCATTCTGAACGCGGGCTACTCGGACGGGGATATGCCAAAAATCATGTACCAGCTTTCCGAATTCCTTTCAAAAGAGGCCATACACTTCACCGACCCGCGGGTCACGGACTTCGCTACCCCCGTAAACATGATTTTCGGCGGCATAATGTGGCTGCCGAAACCCAATTCCCCGCTAGGCGTAGAAGTGATGATCCCTCAAGGCGCTCAACAGAACCCTAAACTTTTTAATTTCCACCTCGGCACTCTTCTAAAAATGAATTTCGAGGTCTCCTACCTTACTTTCCGAGGCGGCTGGGACGTCCTGGGAATGTTCCAGTTCCGCTACGGCTATTTCCCGAAATAAAACCGGAAATCACAACCGGACATTGGAATTACCAGGCCTACCCCCATTCCTCTATTTTATATTCTCTTTTATCTATTTGCTTTTCATGCGGCTCAGGTAATACGCCGCCTGCTGATGGTTGGGATCTATCCGGAGGGTCGCCTGCAACTCTTCGTAAACCCGGCGGGGGTCCTTAGTCCAATAAAGTATAGCCATGTTGTAGTGCGCGTCAGCCATTTCCGGATTTGACGCCAAAGCCCTCTTGTAGGCGTTCTCGGCGCCCTGGGGGTCGCCCGTCTTTTCCAGCGCAACGCCGTAATTCACCCAGGCATAGGCGCCAGAGCGGGCCAGACTCGTTTTAAGCGACGGCAGCGTATAATATTCCGCAGCAAGGATAAGTAGTCGTTCGTAAACTCCGGCCGACCGGTGAAAATACTTAGCGGCCAGCACCCAGTCTTTCGCGGCGGAGTAATAAAAGCCCAGATAAAGAGCCGCTTCCGGCAGGTCCGGGTCCATGATCCTGGCCAATTTAAGCCGCCCGGCTTCTTCCGCTGACAACCCGCCGTTGTTATTAAGCCAGGCCGCGCGCGCCGTTATGCTCTGGGCATAAGACGCACCCAGGTCTTTCGCGAAAAAATCATTATACTCGCCTCCCAACCATCTAAAATTGTAAAAGCGCCACATATCGAACGGTTTCTCATTTTGATAAAGTCCGTAAACAAGCCCTCGCGGCAAAGCCGGAATCGTCTTTGGGAACTCGGCATCCATGGTAGCGTAAACCCCCTTGGGATTGTCGCTGCTGAAGTTTTCCCAATCCTGGGCTCCGCCGGTGTTAAGATTGGATAACTTTAATTCCGGCCGCCACAGCCTCTTTGAATCCTGATACCACTTAGCGCCGCTCAAACCCTGCGCCACAGTTTTAAGATCCGGACGCAAACCGCGCGCCGTATGGAGATACCAGATTGTGAAGAGCTGAACATCTTTTTTAGCGACCAGCGAAGCGGATTGAGGGGCGCTCTTCATAACATCCTCTCCCCAGTCCTCAGCGGCGAAAAGCTCCCGCCGGTTCGAATATGGAAAATTCTGCCAGGCGGCCAGTGCGACAAAAACGGCTGCGACCGCGGCTACGGCCCAACGCGGCACATCCAACCGCCGCACGGCGAAAGCAAGACCGGCGGCGACCCACAACACCACCGCCAGGTCGGGGAGAAGGTAATTTGGCTCTACTATGGCGCGAGCGTGCGGATTTGGCGGCATGTTGGCCATAAACAGGAAAACCGGCCCGGACACGATAAACAAAGCTGCTAACATATAAAAACGACCGCGGTTCCGGGTAAACTCTGAAAAAAGACCGACAACGGCAAAAACGAGAGCGGCATTAAAATTCCGGACCAAATGGAAACCGTAATACTTAATATTAGCCCAGAACAATTCTCCAACGGCATAGTTCTTGGAAATAAGATCCAGCGTGGAACCGTAACTTCTACGGGTGATAACCCCCAGGAAGGTATACAGATCGGCGGGATGGCTCCAATCAAATTGAGGATTCGCGCCTGACCGGATGAGCAGATAAAGATACAGGGAAAATCCGGCCAGCCAGAAAAGCGCGCCGCCGAATATGGTTTTCGCCGCGGCAGTGAAGGTTGACCGCCTTAAACCAGGCCAGACCCCCAGGAGCAAAGCGGGAGAGATCAAAACTATATCCATACGATTTGTCATCGCAAGGCCCAGCAGATAAGCGCCCAGCCATAAGCGGCGCCGGCTCCAGGATTCTTCGAACGACAATGCTATCCACAACAGGACCGACACAAGGAAAAGATTCAGCGCATACATCTCGGAAACGCTGGAGATAGTCTGCATGGTGAAATTAAGCGAGAAAAGGAGGACCGCGGCCAGGCTGGGAAGAACGCCAAAGCGGGCGGCGAGAGGGAAATAAAGGACTAATAAAGCCGCGAGCCCGCCCAAGGCGGAAAAAAGATTAAGCTTATACGCGAAATTTCCGGGCAGGATAAGTGCCGCCAGTTTCGCGGACAGGATATAAAGCGGATACCCTGGCTGATGGGCTATGCCCATGGTGTAGGCATCGCAAGCCATCTCCCCGGCATCGCGATAAGGAGCAAGCCCCGGCGGCAGGCAGTAAAGCCAAAGCAGGCAAACAGAAATAAAAATAAAAGCCGCCGCCTGAAGCGGCGAATCAAAAAATCCTTTTTCAACCTTCTGTTCTCCCTGTTCCATATAAACAATTCTATATTTTTTAAAGTTCGCTGTAACTACCATGCCATATCCTAAAATTCCCCGGACTTGAGAGATGATTTACGCCGGGGAAGTTATCATTGATTTTATAAATTCAAACCTTTTTTGTATTATAACGCTATGGAACCGCTCAGACAATATATTAAACCATTGGCCGCCCCCGTTCCCGGTAAGATCTTCTACTTCACCGCTTTCCTCGGATCCTTCCTTCTTTTCCAGCTTGAACTAATCGCCGGACAGACAGTGCTTCCGCATTACGGCGGCAGTTACTATGTTTGGACGGCATGCATGCTTTTCTACCAGGTCGCGCTGGTTACCGGCTACGCCTACGCCCTGCTGCTTTCAGAGCGGCTCCGACCAAAAACCATGCTCCGCATACACATTATCCTGCTGGCGGCTGCGTTTATCCTCATGCCTTTATCTTTCCCTGCTCAAACTTTCAACAGCCCGGTGCCGGACCTTCTCTGGCGGCTGACGCTGTTCATAGCGCTGCCTTTTTTGCTTCTTTCCGCATCCACAACCCTGTGCCATAAGCTGTTATCCGAAGCCTCGGGCCGCAGTTCGTTCAAAGTCTTCGCCTGGTCTAACGCAGGCTCCCTGACCGGCATGCTCTCCTATTCCCTGCTGGTGGAGCCTTCGCTGCCGCTGAGCTCGGTTTCAATGCTCTGGCGCGCCCTCCTCATACTTTACACCCTCGTCTTTGCCGCGGCGTTGCTTCTGGATTTCCGCGGGAATGAGACGTCAGTCCCGCCGGAAGAGACGGCCGGAGAAGCCCGTCCCTACCTGCTTTGGTTCATACTGCCGGCCGGCAGTGCGGCGCTGCTTGCCGCCGTCACAAGCTACCAGAGTTCCACAACCGCCTCCATGCCTCTAACCTGGATGATACCGCTCTGCGTATATCTGCTATCCTACGCGATCCTCTTCTCCGGCATGGAGTTGCGGGTGAATACGCTGCGCATAATTCTGTTTTCATTGCTGGCCATACTGGTCGGGATGCTTTGGCGCCTTCAGAGCCCGCTGACAACTATACTGGTTGCGCTGCTAAATTGGGCGCTGTTCTTTGCGTGTATCATCGCCCATCGTGAGCTCTATCTGGCGCGCCCGCGCTCTGCGGCGCTGGCGCCGCGCTATTATCTTATGATGGGTTTGGGCGGCGTAGCCGGCACGGCCCTGGTTACGCCGGTAGGCGCGCTGCGCTTATCGTTCGGCTTCGCCGATCTCTACATCGCCCTCATAGCCTTCGTCGGAGCAATGGCCTATGCCGTAAGCCGTGAAAGGGGTTTGGGCCTGCGCGCGATGGGCCTGTCTTCAGCCCTACTCGTTGGATTGTTGGCGCTGGGGATGAAGCTGTCAGGGGAAACCCAGGTTTACGGAATACGCAACTTCTACGGTGTTTACCGCGTGGAAGACGACAAAGCGCAGGGTCTGCGGCGCTTCATCCACGGCGCCACGGTACACGGGATACAACACCTCGGAACCGGTGATGAGATGAAAACCACCGTCTACTATGCGGCGGGGTCGCCCATAAGCGAGATCCTTGGATCCTTCCCGGCAGGGCGCGTAGGCGCCGTGGGCCTCGGAGTCGGAGTCTCCTGCGCCGATGCGCGGAAAGGCACGGATTGGGTCTTCTACGAACTGGACCCGGACGTAGTGGATATCGCACGCAAATACTTCACCTTCTTGGATAAATGCCGGGCAGATGTCCGCGTGGTAACCGGGGACGCGCGCATGAACCTGCAGAAAGAACCGCAAGGCCGCTTCGATCTGCTCTACCTGGACGCCTTCAGCGGCGGGTCGGTGCCATTCCATCTGCTCACCAGGGAAGCTATGCTGCTCTACCGCTCCCGGCTAAAACCAGGCGGCCTTATGGTTTTTCACGTCTCAACTAACTTTTTAGACATCATACCGGTGCTCACTCTTTCCGCATCCGCTGCGGGCATGCGGAGCCTGCTCAAAACAATCTCTTTCGACCCCGACGATCCGGCGCGGCTCAGTTCCGAATGGCTGGTTGTTTCCGATAATCCGGCTTATCTCAAAAAGCTCGCAGGGAACGGTTGGAGCGCCCCATTGGTCCCCGGCGGCTGGCGCGTCTGGACGGACGATTACCGCAACGTCCTTAAAGCAATAAAGTGGTGACCCGCCCGTGGCGACTCAAAAAAATTCCCTAACTGCCCGCTCTCCCGCTTACATTAAAAAATTCCATATTTTTTCAGGTCAGCAAATATAATGTAACGCGGCTAGGTGGCTTTGGGTTAAGAACCGCGAGATGCCCAGTCGGGGCGAGGGCGGGTCTCTTTCGCGCTCCAGGTCCGGGTTTTATGGAGAAGAAGACCGGGGTCCCGTGCCGGCTGCGGAACGCACCGGCCCGCATAGCGGTCCGGCTTGAACGATCCTCGCCGTCGCTAATGATAGCGATGCGCTCTGGAGCCCGGTCTTAAAACCCTCCAAATGGAGCGCGAAAGAGACCCGCCCTCGCCCCTCCAGCTTTACTTTCACAACTCAAGTTCCCGTAGCAAAACGCCCGGCGCTTCTTTAAATTAAAATATCCCCGCCCATTTGATGACACATCCCATTTACCCGCCCAAAGGTAACCGCCAACCTTATAATCTGAAGACAATTTTCAGGGTGGGGAATTAGGCTGTATCGTAATTTGGGCGGGGACAAGATATTATATTTTAGATGAGAAAACGCCGAGGGATAAAGCCGAGCGAACATAATACGCGTAAGTTTTATGGAGGGATGCCAAGGGGTTGCTCTGAAACCGCATAGCGGATGGGGGGCCCCGTTTCGGGGGGAAACCACGGGAGGGTTTCCTACGCGGCGTAAGGGCAACCCCTCGGCAGGCCCCCGATTGGGCTTCTCGCGGCTCACACCAACCCAAAGCCCACCCGCCCGGTGTTACCTACTGCAAACCTTTAAAGCGTCCTAAGATCCAGCTGGCGAAGAAGAGGGCGGCAGCTAGCAGCATAACTATCAGCGAGGTGTCCGGATCAAACCGCGCCACTTCCGTACGGCCCGCGCGATCGGGCGGCAAAGCTTTCAACATCTCTTCCGGCCCGTCATCAAATTTCAGCCGGTGATATCCGCCACCCATAAGCGCCGCCGTCTTCTTTAGAACTTCCTCATCGGTCGGCATAAAACCGGGGGCAGCCGCGGATTCAAATACCGCCTCCGCCGAACCCAAATAGACATTGCCGCTCTTAACTGAGACTCGAAGGCGATTGCGTCCCTTTGCCGCCGGTAAAAAAACCGCCTCATAGATCCCGCGCCCGGCCGACAAAAACTCAACCGACTCTGTTTTTCCGCCGCCTTCCAGCATCGCATCCACCACCACCGCATCGCTGTCCGCCGGAGGCAGATAATTAGCGTTCAAAACCTTAAGCCGGAAAGCCCGGCTGGCCCCGGATCGCGGCAAAGATTCAAGCGCCACTTTTTCAAGACTCAATGAACCGTCCAGATATGCCAATGACCGGCTCCAGAAAGCCGAATACAGCCCGGAGTACCTGAGTTCCCGCGCACCCATAAGCTTCCAGTGCCAGGTTGACGGGCCGGCTATCGCCATTACGCGGCCCTTGCCGTAGCTCTTCTCCGCCGAAAAAACGGCGTCTCCTCCGGTTGCGTCTTTATAGTGAAAAACCGTCTTGGCGCCGGGCTTCAATGGACCTAAAATGTTAGCCCCCTTAAGCGTGGGGGCGTTATTCCAGAAACGCTCTTCGTTATCTATACCGGAAAAGATAAGTGCGGCACTATGCTTATCAGGCACCACCCGGAATTCCATATTCTCGTCGAAATCCGGACGTTTCTCGATCTCTACCGGCAGCAGCGAGTTGATGAATTCTATCCCGTAATATCCGCCGCCGCCAAAGGCGGACGGCCCTCCGATAACAGCCAGGCCGCCGCCGCGCTTAACGAATTCCGCCAGCGAAGCCGCATAATTCCCGTCCGCCGCGAAACGGCGCAGATCAAAATCCTGAAGTATAAAAACATCAAAATGAGAAATATCCCTCAGAAAGATCTCATTTACCGGGAAAGGGATAAGCGATAGTTCGCGCTCGTCGCCTCCCGGCATATCCTCAGGGTTCCTCAGGATGACGAAAGAAACCAGGTCTATGCCGCTTTGGCCTTTCAGATAATCCCGCAAAAAAGCGTACTCAAAAGATGGCCGGCCGGCCAGATACATGACGCGGAGTTTTTCCCTTATAACGGAAACCGCCAGCGATTTTGACGCGGAACAGCCGGCCCCGGGTCCGGACGCGGCGCAAAGAGTATAAACCGCGCGCCCCACCGACGGCGCGCTGACGCTGAAAGAAGAAACAAGCATTTCATCTTGACTGTTTACCGTAAACTTCCGAGTCTCAATTATATTATCCGCGCCGTCTTTAAGCCGCAGTTCAAGCCGCGAATCCTTCATACCAGAAACCCGCGCCGATGCGGAGAAGACGAACGGTATATGCGCAAAGGCAAAAGGCGGACCGGAAAAATCCGTTATAGCGATCCCGCGCTGAAGACCGGTCTCACCCACAGCCAGGATATCTATCCGTTTGTCGCACCCCGGCGGCGCAATGAGCGGGGCTTTCCCGGAAAGGGAGAGCCCGTCCGTAAGCGCCCAGATTCTATCCGGACATACGGAACCACGCCCCCCGTCTCCGCCGACAAGGGAAGACAACGCGCGGCCCAGATCCGATTCCGCGTAAAAGCCGTTTTCAAAACCGCCTGCCGAAGGGGAAGAACAATTCACTTTATAAAGACGGGTGGAAAAAGCATAGCATTCCAATGCCGCGGCGCCGCTAAGCCGCGGCTGGTATTTTGCAAGCCAGGCCGAAGCGCGCGCGTACTTGGAAAGTTCCGAATCTTTTCCAGCCGGACCTTCCCGCATGTAAAGCGATGCATCCAGGAGCACGGCCAAAGCGGGCTTCTCCGCGGACGGACGATAGAAGACGGCGTACGGACGTATCAAAAGGAGCGCCGCCAAAGCCGCGCCCGAGAAACGCAAAACTTTAATAGCATACGGCAAACCGGCGGAATTTTTCAACGCTCGAATGAACGCCGCCATCAGCAGAACCGCCGCCGCCATAAAATACCAGTTCGCGCCTATAAACAGTCTCACTGCCTCGCCCCCGGTACGGCGTCAAGTTCGCGCAGGCGCTGCATAATGTACGGCTGATGAACGGCATCCTGTTTATAGGAACCTGTAAGCGCGTATATTATTATATTTAGCGTCAATTTCTCGCCTTCACGCCTCTGGCGCGCCCCGCCGGGAGACGGTTCATAAAGGTAGCGGCCGAGCGCGTCCCTTGGCCAGACTCCCAGCAGATCGTTGCGGGAAAATATTACCGCGTAACGGCCGCCATATTCGGCGGCCGACGGTTCTCGTTCCAGATCGAACCTGCCTCCTGGCGCCACGCTCATGAAGAAGCTTTTAAAAAGCGGATGTTCCCTGGCCGCAGGTTTTAAAGCGGCATCAGGCAAGGAGAATTCCAAAGCCCTGGTGAGCCAAAGCGAGAAAGGACTTTTGCGCAGGCCGGAAGCGTCATTGGCGAAAAGAGTGCCGCCCGCCGCGAGGTAAAGATGGAGATTGCGCGCCTCGTCGTAATTGAGCGCGACGGGGGCTTTTGAACAGGAAAGGACCAGAAAGGGTTCTTCAAAAAGCGCGGGATCGGAAAGCCTGACTTTTTTCCTGGCCATGTCCGGGTCAACGCTGGTGGCCGCAGCCAACGCCTTCAGAACCTCCCCGCGGATGGAGTCGGCAACCCCGCAGCCGTCTCCCAGATCCAGTTCCGTGAGCGAAAAGCAGAACGAAACTCCGGGGGTTAGTATGAGAAGAGATATAAGAATGGCGGGTGCCGGATTCACAACGCCCTCCTTGAAAGCAGAAATTCCGCCAAGTAAGCGGCAAACCCCAGTAGAAGCAGGAACTGCCCTATCTCAACGCCATAGACTACACGCTTAAAAGCTTCTACCGGCTCGTTCCCCGGAAGCACGGCCCATGGAGGAAATGTTTCCGGCTCAAGCGAACTTTCCCCATTCGCGGCGTCAAAATTTACGGCAAAAGTTCCGCTCTCCGGAGGCGCGCTAAATAAGTAAAGACCGGGATTGTCGTTGAGGGCATAATTAAAAACTCCATCCCTGGCCAGGACATAACTCCTGGAGCCGTCCGGGGCCGTAACCGCGACCTTAACACTGTCGGTGTTTTCCAGGGAACCCGCGTACACCCCACCGACCACGGCCTGTCGAAGACTGGGCGGTTTAACTCCATAGAGGCGCCGCAGGCAGGCCGAAAAGAAAGGAGCGAACAGCGGTTTAGCGGCCAGGTCCGTGTACGGCAAGTTGAAGGAAGAGGTCCAGACCAAAACCCGGCCCTTGCCTCTCCGGCCGCCGAACAACGCCGGATAGGCGGCTCCGGAAGATTCCCTAAAATTCCACAGCGTATCAAAAGACGGCGGAGCCTCCAACCTGGTAATGCGCACGGCTTTAACCCGACGCAGCTCAAAGCCGGAAAAATCCGCGCCTTCAAAACCGCCGGCGGCATCCGGAGCCGCCAAAAAAAAATCCCGTTCAAGCGTCTCAGCGTTTTTAAATCCTAACGCGGAAAGAACCGCAGGCTCCCCGCCCGGTTTCTCAGACGCCCCGGTTATAATAAAAGCCCCGCCGCCGGACTTCACGAATGCGTCTATAATAGAGGCCTGTCGCACCGCCCCAGGGCCATCTGGAACGATAATAGCTCCATACTCGCTCCCTGGCGGGCGCTCCAAGGCTGATAATTCCATTAAATCAGCGGTAAAAACGCCGCCCGCGCCGGATTCAGTCTCAAAGAATTTTTTAATAAAATACGCTCCGCCCCCGGGTTTTAAGGATTCAGGCCCCTCATAAAGGACAAGAACTTTGCGGGCAGAAAGTTCCTTGCGGGCCAGAGAGAAAAAAACGGCGTTATCCTGCGTAAGCGCGTCCGGCGTAAACAGTTCGACGCGGCCTGATGGATCATTGCCGGCCGGCATGTCAAAAACCGCGGACGGACCCGCGCCGGACGGGGCGGTCAATGCGGTTCCGGAAAAAGCCGGAACGTAAAGTTTCAAAGGCAGGCTATACGGCACGGATCCTCCGGAGTTGCCTGTAAAAACCGCAAGCCGGGTGCGTCCGCCGCCGCCTTCAAACGCGCTTACGCCACGAGCCCAAACATTGGAGACGGCGGGAAAAGCCAATCCTGTAAGAGTAACAGCGGGATCATACCCTGGAAGTTCATTTACAGCGCCGGCCATGGACGCAAAGCCGTTACGAGAACCGTCACTGAGCAGCAGAACGGCTTTTTTGCGGGCTGACGGCCTAAGCGCAAGCATGGCATAAGCTTTTTCAAGCGCCTTACGGTAATTTGTCCCCTTGAAGCCCGGCTTGACCGAGGAAAGCAGTTTTGAAAGCGCGGCAAAATCAGAAGTCCATTCCCCGGCCCCGGAGTCCGAATCAAAAAAAACCAGCGCCGCTTCATCGAGCCCGCCCAAGGCTCTCAATATCCCGGCCCCCGCGCCTACGGCAAAATCCAGGCGGGAATGCCCGGCAAAAGCCGCGCCCATGGAGAGAGATCGATCGACCAATACTACGAGACTTACAGGACGGCCTGCTCCGGCAGTGAGACCGGAGAAGATGTTGAAAAATCTCCAGCCGGCCACGGGCTTGGAAAAAGCGCCAATAAGACATAGAACCGCAAGGCACCGGAGCAGGAGAATCAAGGTCTTAGCCGCCATTGTTTTTTTAAGACGGGAATCCCGGGCAGCGCGCAGCAGGAGCACGCTTGAAAACGGGAGTTTTAAAGGTTTAAGCGGGAAAATAAAATTCAACAGCAGCGGCAGAAGTGCCAGCGGCAAAAACCATAAAGCCGTCGGATTAAGAAAGCGCATATGAAATAGAACTAAGGGTCATTGAAACTTAACAGATAATTTAAAAGGTTTCAGTATTTGATACTATCGAAAGATTTAAAACAGTGCTTTCACGCAAACACCACTTTAGCCCAATAATCCGATTATATAACTATTACCGTCGTCGGTCGTAAACGCTGCCTTTCCGGGCTATTTGTTAAAATATTCGTATAAGTTTTCCCAGGGTTACGAAGGAGGGGGCGTCGGTGAACGCCGCGAAAGCGCCTACACCGGAAACAGAAAACAGCTTTTCCACATGCTTAAGCCATAGAACAAATTCCCGACCGTGCGCGACCCTTAGAGCGGAGGGGGAAAGAGGCACTTCCTCGCCTGTTTCCATGTCCTGGAACGCGGCATAGCCTTCCCAGGGCAATTCCAGCTCGGCGCGGTCCAGCGCCTGGAATGCCCACGCTTTGCCCCGGAACGACGCCAGCAGACGGGCGAAAGCCGCAAGCCGTTCCGGAGGCGCCATAAAATCGGAGAACACTACCGCCGCGGAATTTCTTTTCAGTCCCGACACTATACGTTTAAAAGATTCCAGCGGAAGGGAATCGCCGGAGGGTTTCAACCCCTCCAACATGGCGTCCATCTCTGTCAAAACGCGCGGGTCCCCGGAGGGCCGCACGCTGGAGACGCCGGCGCCCGAAAAAATAGTAAGGCCGGCGTAATCTCCACGCGCCATAAGAAAGCACGCCAAGTACAGCGCCAGCCGCGCGGCGTAATCCCACTTTGAGCCGTCGGCGGCAGGTCCACGGAAAGCCATGGAAGCCGAAGAGTCCAGCATAATGTTGAAACTGACCGCGTTCTGAAGACTGAATTCCTTTATGAAGAACCTGTCGCGGCGGGCGTAAACTTTCCAATCCAGAAAACGGGTGTCCGAGCCTGCGGTATACTGGCGGTACTGGGAAAATTCTTGTGAGCTGCCCTTTTTAAACGCGCTCGCATGACGGCCCTCCAGGGTTCCGCCGGATTTAAAATGGGAAGAGCGGGCTTTCAATGCCCGTATCCTCGCGGCGGCCTCCGGAGTGAGATATTTCATTCTTTATAATAGTTCAGTCGATCTCGGCTAAAACTTGGGCCACCAGCCCGGCGGCGGTAAGGCCTTCCGCTTCCGCCTGAAAATTAAGCACCAGCCTGTGCCGCAGCACCGGCAGAGCGGAGCGCCGGATATCCTCAACTGAAACCGCAAAACGCCCGTCGATAAGACAGCGCGCCTTGGCGGCCAGCACCAGAGCCTGCGAAGCCCTGGGACCCGCGCCCCACGTCAGCCACTTGGCGACGGAGTCCGGCGCGCCGGCTTTAGGACGCGTCATACGGGCCAGGCGCACGGCGTACTCCAGAGAAGTATCCGGCACCGGAACCTTCCTGACGATTTCCTGAAGCGCGGAAACTTCCGCGGCGTTCAAAACTTTTTCCAGCCTTTCCGCCGGAGCTCCGGTAGTCAGGGATACAATACGTTTTTCTTCGTCCAGAGAAGGGTAACCGATGTCAACCTGCATGAAAAAGCGGTCGAGTTGGGCCTCGGGCAAAGGATAAGTGCCTTCCTGCTCTATCGGGTTCTGGGTGGCCAGCACCAGAAAAGGGAGAGGCAGAGGCCGGGTAAGGCCTCCGGAGGTGACTTTATATTCCTGCATCGCCTGCAAAAGCGCGGACTGTGTCTTAGGGGGGGTGCGGTTAATTTCGTCGGCGAGCACGACATTGGCGAACACAGGGCCCTCCATGAAGCGCAACTGTCTGGATCCCGCGGCGGAATTTTCCTCCAGGATCTCATAACCCGTTATATCGGACGGCATCAGGTCCGGAGTGAATTGTATCCTGGAAAATTTCAGATCAAGAACCTCGGCAAGAGTGGAGACGAGCAGGGTTTTGGCCAGTCCCGGCACCCCAACTACCAGGGCGTGTCCGCGCGCGAAAAGAGTGATAAGTATGTCCTCGACAACCTCATCCTGGCCCACGATCACCCGGGCGAGCTGAGCGGAAACCTTTTTCCTGCCGCTTAACAGTTTTTCCGCCAATTCCATGTCTGATTTTTCGTTCATAAATTCCCATCCCGGATAGGCCACATATTACCGCATTAATCTATAATACGCGTGAGGTTCGTGGCCGTTGCATGTTATGAGTATTATAGCCAAATAACTTCGTGTCGTGCAGCTGAAAACCGTGGCAAGAATATGGGCGCGGGAGTGCCAGTAGCCGTAACGTATACACCTATCCGAGCAGCCAAGTTAGTCGGAATCCCCTATTCCATCCGGCGAAGACCAGTTGAACTTATTTCATATCGACATGCCACAAAATTGCCTGCCGGGGAGGCAAATCACAATTTGGAAAATTACAATTGGGCAATTAAAAGCCGTGATCAAACCGGCTTTTTAGACAAAAAAAAGGCAGGGCTGCCTTTTTGGGGGGTAGGGTGAGGGAGGCAGCCCTGACAAATTTTTAAGCATTACAAGCACATATACATGCCTTTATACGGCATCTGCGCATTGTTCTTAAACTATTTTAGCACCTGGCTTGACTGTTGTCAAGTATTTAAGTGTAACTTGAATCACACTCCACTATATCTATTTTCAGCCCGTTTGTTTTAACCTGTCAAATTTTAGAGTTATCCAAAGTTGCATGAGCCTAAAATCCACAATGTTCCCGATGCAAGATGAGCGCCTGAAATTATTGGTGGACGCGGAAAAAATATCGGACGGACGAAACCGCTTTTGCGGACAAACCGCCTACATCCTAAAGGGACAACTAAACCACCAGAATTATTCAGGGCACACAAAAAAATATCCCGAAAAACGCTTATAAAAATAATTCACATGAGAAGAAAGCGACGGAACCGCGACAATAATTTTCACGCTCATGGATCGAAAAATATTATTTAAAAAGATGAAGCCTTTCCCCGGGATATCTTCTTCCGGAAAAAAGGCTTCAAATTCGCTCCGCTCTTTTGATCCCCCAACGCCGAAACCAACATACCCCCATGAACGGCCCCCGCGAACATTTTCCCGCGTTCAAAAGGACGGAACACTGCCTCCCCACACCCAACCCAGCAAAACGCTCTATCTACGGCAATACCGCACCAGACTCTATGCGTACCACCAGATATTTAAGACGCTATTTTTTTGCCTTTGCGCCTAGGAACTTCTCCACATATTCGAAAAGTGTTTTAAATTGGAACGGCTTTATAAGATAAGCATCGGCCCCGGCATCCATTATCTTTTTCTTTATATCCTCGGAATCGTAGCCGGTTATGGCTATGACTTTAGTCTTCTTGTTTTTAGCCTTGATCAGCTCGCAGACTTTAAATCCATTGATATCCGGCAGCATAATATCCAGCACCACCAGATCGGGGCTGTGCCCTTCCACCAATTGCCCGGCCTGGAATCCGTCGGTGGCGGTAAGAGACTCGTAATTTTTGAACGCTTTTAGCGCCTTTACCACAAGTTTAAGGAATTTCTCATCATCTTCGACAACAAGTATTTTCTTCTTTCCGGATGCCTGAAGAAGCTCCGGCACCGGCATGGAATTTTTCTCAAGGAAAACCCGCAAATCCTCGCGTGAAACCCGCCTATGGCCGCCCAATGTATTAAAAGCGGTAAGCCTGCCGCCGTCTATCCAATTGGCGACGGTTCCGGGAACGATCTCCAACATCTTCGCTATATCAAAAGTGGAATATGTTTTTACACGCATATATGTCCGAATTTTTTTGTGATTTTTATGATTTTTAATCTTTCTTACATTATATCACACATTTATCTTTTTTTACAATATCTAAATTTACCCCCGCTTTAATTGTGATTGCGAAACAGGATTGCTTTTAAGGAAATATATATTTTATAATTAAGACTGGACTGTTCTCACTAATTGACAAGCGGAACCGCGCCGCGCGGCGGGTTGAGTGATTTTTTATAGGCTGGGGGTTGTTTGATCAACAAAACCGTGCTAGTCGTAGACGACGATCCTAATGTCGGGCTGCTGATCTCGGCAGTGCTCAAAAAATTCAACTACACTGTTGTCACCTTATACAGCGGAGAGGAAGTCTTGCGCTTTCTAAACAACAACAAGCCGGACCTCATTTTATTGGACCTGCGCATGCCCGGCCTTGACGGCTACGCCCTATGCAAACGCATACGCGAGAATCCGGATACGCACAGCCTGCCCATCATAATCCTGAGCGGGGTTTCCGAGGTGGACGCCAAAGTAAACACCATAGAACTGGGCGCGGATGATTTTATTACGAAACCTTTCGACGTGCGCGAACTACGCGCCCGCGTTAACCGGATAATAAAACGTAAGAGTTCGGATGTATCTTTAAACCCGCTTACCCACCTGCCAGGCAGCCCGGCCATAGAGGAAGACGTCCTCAAGCGCATGGCGGCCGGAACGCCTTTTGCGTTCGCTTATATAGACGCCGACAACTTCAAAGCCTATAACGATGTTTACGGCTACGCCAAGGGCGACGAAGTTCTAAAGCATATCGCCTCGGTAATCAGCGAGGCGGCTAAGACGCACGCCGCCCAGGATTATTTCCTGGGACATGTGGGCGGGGACGATTTCGTATTGGTGACCAGGCCAGAACTTATTGAAGCGGCGGGGAATGAAATAACGCGGGAATTCGACCGCACCATACCGTCTTTTTACACTCCGGAAGATCGGCAGCGCGGCTACATCGTAACCATGGACAGAAAGAACAAGACCCGCCATTTCCCCATAGTCTCCCTTACCGTGGCGGTCATAATCCCCAAGGCGATCCGGCATTACGGCAAACTAGTTGAGACCGCAGCCGAACTAAAGCACTATGCTAAAGAACTGAGCGGACGCAAAGGCAGCATCTTCATTAAAGACAGAAGACTTTAGGAATCTAATGGCCGAGACAGATAAATTTTTAGGAGCGGCTTTCGCGGGCTGCACGATAAAAGAGAAGATAGGCCAGGGCGGCATGGGCTCGGTCTACACAGCCCGGCACGAGGACTTGGACAGAATCGTAGCCGTAAAAATCCTTTCCCCCGACCTGGCCCGGGACGAGCGCAATATCGAGTTTTTTCTGCGGGAAGCCCGCTCAGCCGCCAAACTGGAACACCCGAATATAGTCCAGATATACAACTTTGGCCAGGAGAACGGCTCTTATTTCATCATTATGTCCTATATCGAGGGAAAGAGCCTCTCCGACATGATAGCGGAAAAGGGCCCCATGGATACGGACACCGCCACAGGGATAATTCTGGAAGTACTCGACGGATTGGGACATGCCCATTCCAAAACCATAATACACAGGGACATAAAACCCTCCAATATTCTCCTTGGCGCCGATGGGCATCCCAAAATCGTGGACTTCGGCCTGGCCCGAAGCATCAGCGAGGAGAAACAATTAACCATGGCCGGCGAAATGGTGGGAACCGCCTACTTTATGTCTCCTGAACAGGGATTGGCCGCCAAAGTGGACCACAGAGCCGACCTCTATTCCACCGGCGCCACCTATTTTTATCTGCTCACCGCCAAATATCCCTTTGAAGGGAAGAGTTCTATAGAAGTAATACATAAACACATCGGAGAGCCGTTCCCCAACATCCTGGTCCTTAAGCCGGACATCCCGCTGTGGGTTTCCCATGTCCTTGAGCGCCTTATGCGCAAAAAACCGGAAAGCCGCTATCAGAGCGCGGCGGAAGTTGCGAACGATATCAAACGTCTGATAACCGCGGAAAAGGACGGGACATCGGTTTCCAATGAACGTTCCATAGATCTGCCTGAGGTCTCCGCGCGTTTCGCTAACAGTTCATCGGATTCACCGGTCCCGCCGCCCCCTCCGGGTCATAGGCTGTCCGAAGCCGCACTTGTCTCCGATCGCCTGATGCCCGCGCAAACCAGGGAAGCCGGTATACCTAAAACCGCCGCGGCGCCAAGGAAAGACACGCTTAAACCTAAACAATTGCAACTATCCGCGTTGCACAACTCTATAAGGACCGCCTTGCACTTCGCGATCACGTTCGCGGCAATGGGCTGCTTTCTGTTGGCCGGTTCCACAGGGACTCCCAGACCGGGCCTGACCCCCTCGCTGCTTTCACCATTGACTTCAAACCCGTCCGGCGCGGGATTCTTCCTCGCCGCGGGCCTGGGCCTTATATGCTGGACCATATTTCTCAAACCGCTCAAGTTCACTCCGATGCACGCTTTTTTCTCGGCCGCCGCCGCCCTGTCCGCATATGCCGGCGCCATCTACGTGCCTTCACCCGAAACCCCGGACATGGTATCCAAAGCCTTCTTCTGTCTGAAGACCGCAGTGGAAAACATGGTATCACCGTCCAATTTGCTGATATATTCTTTATTTTTGTTCCTTGCGGCTTCTAAGTTCGTATTAAAAACGCACTGGGCGGCAAAAGCCGGCTCGGTAATCGCGTACGGACTTTCTCTCCTGTTAACGTATATATATTTTAGAGGCGGCACGCAGATCTCCCCGGAAAAGACTTACCTCGCCATGGCGGGATTCGCCGCGGCCATCGGGCTGGCGGCCGCACTAACACAGAAGCAGTTCGCCCTTATCTTCAACCCGGCGCTTCTTTTCCTGACGGCTAACGGGTTAATATTCGCCATGTTCACCAATCCGTGGATATACTCTATTACTGAAAGAAAAGTCAGCGAAGACGCTCTGCGCGTAGAAAAATTCAAGAACGAAACCTATTATAAATACCGGCAGGAACTGGCGGCGCAGGAGGCGGCTGTGCCGGAATTTGATACTGATGGGCGGCCCATAGAAAAAAAACCGGTAGCCCCTCCGCAGGAAATAAGCCGTGTGCCGCGCGAAGAACTGCGCAGAGCCGCTAGGGTGGAGTATTACAAATTTCTCGCCTTTAAACTTAAGGACAACCTCCTTGAAACGGCGGGACTGGTCTTTATCGCGCTTTTCCTGATGCTTATGACCAATATCTATTTCGTGGAAGAAACGATGTCGCATTATTAGGAACAGGCTCTGACATGAAAACAAGGCAACTGCCGTACCGGACGGTTCCGGCATTATTAACGGAGGCAACTAATGAAAAAATTTATCTTCTCTGATACGCTCTGGGGCGTGGCCCTGACTCTGGCCGTGCTGTTCTTTTATTTCTCCGGAACCGGCATAGAACCGATTGAACTTAAGTTTTACGACTTCAGGACACAACTCAACTCCGAGACCCCCTCGAAAAACGAGATCGCAATAATAGAGATAAACGACGATAGCATCTCAAAGATAGGCCGCTGGCCCTGGCCTCGCTCCAAGGTGGCGGAAATGCTTACCTGGCTTTCCACCGACACCGCCAGACCCGCGGTCATAGGATTAAACATCCTTTTCTCGGAACCGGAAAAGAACAACGACCTGGAGATAACGGAACGGCTGCGCCAAAAATACCTTGAGCTCGTAGCGGCTAAAAAAATAAAAGAAACCACGAAAGAATCGGAATTCGACAAGATATTACGCGAGACCAAAAAAGATATGGACAACGACGCCAAGCTCGCGGCCGCCATCGCCGGTGCGGGAAATATCGTACTACCCATGTACTTCAAGACAGACGATCTGGTCGCGAAACCCCCGGTCGAACCGGACTGGATGAAGAAATACTCCGCCTCGGTCGCCCAAGTCTCCGGCGCCGCGGACATCCAGATAGAGGGTTCCGGGTTCACTATACCCGTAGAGATACTCGGGTCCTCAGCCGCCGGCATAGGGCACGTGAACATTTTTAACGACAGCGACGGAACGGTCAGGAAGGAATATCCTCTTATCCCGTACAACCAGAATTTCTATCCGTCGTTCGCCGAGGAACTGGCCAGAACATATTTAAAACTTAAGCCTTCCGAAGCAGTTATCACTCCTGGAAGGATGTTGACGCTGGGCAGCCGCAATGTGCCGCTGGACTATTACTCAGCCATGCTCATCGCTTTCAACAAAAGCAAGTCATCTTTTAAGTACTATTCTTTCTATGATGTATTGAACGGCAAGATAGTCCCCGAGGCTTTCAAGGACAAGATCGTCCTTATCGGCCTGACCGCACAGGGCGTGGGCAGCCTATACGTGACCCCGGTGGAAAAAAACCTGCCGGCGGTGGAATTCTCGGCCAATGTTATAGAGAACATCCTTCACGGCCACTTTATAATCAAGCCAGATTGGGCGCAGAATGCGGAACTCGGGCTTATAATTTTTACAGGCCTTTTCATCATCCTGCTGCTGCCGCGGCTGAAAGCCGGGCTCGGCGCGATCCTTGCGGCGATAATACTTGTGGCGCTTAGCGGCGCCGGCATTTATCTGTTCACCGCCAAAGGCCTCTGGGTTAAGACGGCCTATCCGTCCTTCCTGTTGATAGCCGGCTACATCTTCATAGTCAGCAAGCGGTTCTTTTTCACGGAAAAGAGAAAGGAACTTATAGAGGTTTCCGCCATAGAAACCAACAAGATGCTGGGCCTGTCCTTTCAGGGCCAGGGCATGCTGGACCTTTCTTTTGAAAAATTCAGGAACTGCCCTGTGGACAACACCATGAAAGAGCTGCTCTACAATCTCGCCCTTGATTTTGAAAGGAAACGCCAATTCAATAAGGCTGTAGCGGTATACGGGCACATCGCGTCCAATGATCCCAATTACAAGGACATCCAGAGTAAGATAGAAATGCTCACCAAGGCCTCCGACGGAGCCGTCTTCGGCGGGTCCATCGGCAAGACCAATGAATCCACCATGCTGGTAGCGGGATCCTCAACGATCCCGACTCTGGGACGCTACGAGATAACCAAGGAACTGGGCAAGGGCGCGATGGGCATCGTATATCTGGGGCGCGATCCCAAGATCAACAGGATCGTGGCCATCAAGACCCTCCGCTTTGAGGAGGGAACGGATGAAAACACGCTTAAAGAGCTGAAGGAGCGTTTCTTCCGGGAAGCCCAGGCCGCGGGCAACCTGTCCCACCCCAGCATCGTTAAGATCTACGACGCGGGAGAGGAACAGGACATAGCCTACATGGCCATGGAACTCTTAAAAGGCGACGACATGAAAAAATGGACCGCCAAAGACAAACTTCTGCCGGTTGAAAAAACCCTTGATTATATGGCTACCTCGGCCGAAGCGCTTGATTACGCCCACAAGAACGGCGTCGTACACCGCGATATCAAACCGGCCAACATCATGCTGCTGGATAACGGAGAACTACGCGTGGCCGACTTCGGCATAGCCCGCATACAGGCCTCATCAAAAACCGCCACTGGAACCGTACTTGGCACGCCTTACTACATGAGTCCGGAACAAATATCCGGCAAAAAAGTGGACGGCCGCGCGGACCTCTTCTCACTGGGCGTTACGATGTACGAACTTCTTACAGGCGAGCGGCCCTGGAAAGGAGGAGAGGCTGTAGGCACTTTATTCTTCCAGATAAGTTCCGACCCCTATCCGGACCCGCTCCTTGTCAGGCCGGACCTGCCCAAAGATATTGCGCCGATCATAGACAAGGCCCTCAAGAAAAACCCGGATGAACGATATCAAACCGGGGCCGAGATGGCGGCCGACATAAGGCGTCTTTTGGCTAAAACCTCACCTCCGGGCACCGCCATCCCCAAGCCGGAAACGTCATCCGCCGCGGCGCCGGCGCCCGCCCCGCAGGCTCAGCCAGAAAAAGCCCGCGTTCCCATCCAGGGTAACAAACCCAAGCCGGTTGAGGGGAAATCGCAAACGGTACAACCCAAGGAAACACCTAACCCGGCGCAGAAAGTCCCGCCGCCCGCACCCGCCACGGTACCTAACCCCATCCCCAAACCCATTCCACAGGCCCAACCTGCTCCGAAGCCGGCGGCGCAGCCCGTGCTTCAGACCGAATCTCTCGCTCAACCTAAACCACCCTCTGCCGCGCCGCTAAAAAAAGAGGCGCCGGCGCCGGCAATAGAAAAAGAACCCCAGGCCGCCCATACGCTGCAGATGTCGCCGCAGCCGCTCAAGGTTCCGGAACAAATGGGGCCGAACAAGCTTGAGCTTGAACCCCAATCAGCCACGCTTTCAATCTCTCCCAAAAAGCCGGAAGAAACAAAGAGCGCCGCTCCGATCCCCGCCGCGGCGCCCCTGATAAAAGACAATATCCAGTTGCCGGTGGCCGAGACGCTGGCCCAACCGCTGGAAACCCCGCAGCCGCAGGAGGCAAAAAAGGAACAGCCGGCCCAGCCGGCAATAAAACCGGCCCCTCTGGCCTCGAGCAGTCCCGACTTTGAAAAAACTCTGCCGTTGATCTACCCGGAAGAGGAGAAAAAATGAAATTCAAGATAGAACTAGCCTCTTTGTCGGATACCGGCAAGATGAGAAAAAACAACGAGGACAATGTCCTTGTCGACCAGCCCTTGAGCCTGGCCATAGTCGCCGACGGCATGGGCGGGCACAGTTCCGGCGAAGTGGCCTCCTCCATGGCGGTAAAGGTCACTCGCGATAAATTCGAGTCCATGCAAAGCACGGGGCTCAAACCCGGAGGCTACGACGATAAGTATGCCCTTGAGACCAACCAGTTGGGCTTCGCCGTCCAACTGGCGAACAGCGTCATCTACGAAGCCGGCAACTCCACACCGGAGAATAAGGGAATGGGAACAACGCTTAGCGCCATCCTCCTTTCCGGGAACAAGATCTGCATCGCGCATATCGGGGATTCCCGCATCTATCTTTTCCGGGACGGAGTGCTGCAGCAGGTAACCGAGGACCATTCCCTGGTCATGGAACATGTCCGTAAAGGTCTGCTAACCCAGGAGCAGGCGGAAAAATCACCGTTGCAAAACATCCTCACACGCGCGCTAGGCGCGCAAAAAACCCCTCAAGTGGACCTAAAAGAAATCCCGGTCATGGAAAATGACCGGTTCCTGCTTTGCACTGACGGCCTGTTCAAGGCCGTGACGCTTGAAAAGATAAGCGAAATAATGAAAACCAATACGGACGGACAAAAAGCCTGCGGACTCATGGTCCGGACCGCCAACGAAAACGGAGGCCCGGATAACGTCACGGTAATAATCGGGACTCTTAAAAGGAAGACTCTTAAGGAAACCCTGGGAGACATGTTAAAAAAATAATATGCCTAAAATACTGCTTAAATTTGAAACTTCGGTAATAAAGGAAATCAAACTGGACAAGCCCGCGCACACCGTAGGCCGAAAACCCGACAACGACATAGTCCTTGATAACGCAACGGTCTCCGGACACCACTGCAAACTCTACGAGGCCGGAGGAACCTGGTTCGTGGAGGACCTGAACTCCACAAACGGAACTTTCGTAAACGGAAAAAAAGTCCTGAAAGCCGGGTTGCGCAACAACGACAGCATCGGAGTAGTAAAATATTTCCTTATTTTCATAACCGACGCCGCGGCAACCCCCGCGGCAGCGGAAGCCAAACCCGGAGAAAAGGCCCCCGAGTTGACCCTCCCGCCGCAGAAAGTCCGGGTGCAAGGCTCGCTTGAAGTCACGGAGGGGGGGGCAGACGCCAAGAAGGCGCATGAGCTCACCAATCTTTCCACATATATCGGCAAAACCGCCCAGGCCACAATACAGTATAAAGGCTCCGGCATCTTCAACACCGGTCCGGATATCGCGGCTGTCATAACCATGCGTCCGGAAGGCTACTATCTGATCCCTATAAAGGAAGGATACGCCACGCACAACGGCAACCCTTTGAATGAAAAAATACTCCTTAATGACGACGACATGATAGCGGTGGGCGCCACCAAATTCAGGTTCTTCGTTAAGAAGTAACCGCAAGCCGGACCAAAATTAGCAATCGGGCACAAAGACTGCTATTGACACTCCCCTAGACCTTTTGCTAAAATTAGCAGTAAGAAGGTGGAAGTGCTAACAATCATTTTCTAAATCAAAAGGAGGACGCACCAATATGGCAGAAACAGCAGCCAAAGTCAGAATACAGCCGCTTGGGGACCGGGTTATCGTAAAGCCCCTGGAAGCCAAGGAAATAAGGAAAGGCGGAATCATAATTCCAGAGACCGTCAAAGAGAAGCCCCAGGAAGGGGAGATCATCGCGGCCGGCAAAGGCAAGACCACGGAAGACGGAAAGCTCCTCGCCATGGAACTTAAGGTCGGAGACAAGGTGCTCTACGGAAAGTATTCCGGCACGGAAATCAAAATCAACGACGAGGACTACCTCATCATGAGGGAAGAAGACGTCCTCGGCATAATCAGGTAATTTAATCAGGAGGAATATACAATGGCTAAACAGGTAATTTATTCGGAAGAAGGCAGGATGCGCCTTAAGGCCGGCGTGGACAAACTGGCCAACGCCGTAAAAGTGACCCTCGGCCCGAAAGGCAAATCGGTCATACTCTCAAAGAAATTCGGCTCGCCGACCATCATAGATGACGGCGTAACCATCGCCAAAGAGATCGAGTTGGAGGATAATTTCGAGGATATGGGCGCCCAGCTGGTACGTGAAGCCGCGTCCAAAACCAACGATGTCGCAGGCGACGGTACAACCACCGCCACCGTACTGACCCAGGCCATCTTTACAGAAGGCCTGAAAAACGTCACGGCCGGCGCAAGCTCCATCTACCTCAAAAAGGGCATCGACAAGGCCGTGCAGGCCATGGTCGAAGAACTCAAAAAGATGGCCAAACCGGTCAAAACCAAGGAAGAGAAGGCCCAGATAGCCACCATCTCCGCCAATGACCGCGTTATCGGCGACCTCATCGCCCAGGCGATGGAAAAAGTCGGCCATGAAGGCGTCATCACCGTGGAAGAAGGCAAAGCTTCGGAAACCGAACTGGATGTCGTGGAAGGCATGCAGTTCGACCGCGGCTACGTCTCCCCGTATTTTGTCACCGACGCCGAAAGGATGGAGTGCGTGCTGGAAGACGCGCTTATCGTCATCACCGACAAGAAGATCTCCGCCATGACCGATCTGCTGCCCGTTCTTGAAAAGATCGTGCAAACCGGCAAGCAGTTCCTCATCGTAGCGGAAGACCTCGAAGGCGAAGCCATGGCCACTTTGGTCGTCAACAAACTGCGCGGGACCCTTAAAGGCTGCGCGGTAAAAGCCCCCGGCTTCGGAGACAGACGCAAGGAAATGCTGGAAGACATCGCCATCCTCACCGGCGGCGAGGTCATCAGCGAAGATCGCGGTATGAAGCTCGACAAAACCACCATAGAGCAGCTGGGCAAAGCCAAGCGCGTCGTCATAGATAAGGAAAACACCACCATCGTGGATGGCGGCGGCGATAAAAACGAGATCAAGAAGCGCACAGCCCAGATCCGCAAACAGATAGACGACACGACCTCCGACTA
>Ga0208953_1000300_pt1 | contig 47476 bp, 21 predicted proteins | sample RifOxyB2_FD_184033 | JGI IMG/M metagenome (GOLD analysis project Ga0208953, IMG submission 184033) | Groundwater microbial communities from Rifle, Colorado - Rifle Oxygen_injection B2 (SPAdes) | ecosystem: Environmental > Aquatic > Deep subsurface > Groundwater | place: USA: Rifle, Colorado...
TGTCTTGGGATCGCGCGGGTCAGTAGTGCCTATTTTTAAAGAGCAAATCTTGGCTGGCGGGCCGGTGACCATCACCCATCCGGAAATGCAACGTTACTTTATGGTGCCCTCGGAAGCGATCCTTTTAGTGTTACAAGCGGCGGCTTTCGGGCAAGGCGGCGAAATTTTTGTTCTGGACATGGGCCGACCGGTAAAAATTGTCGACTTGGCGGAAACCATGATCCGGCTTTCGGGTTTAGAGCCTAACCGCGACATTCAAATTATTTTTACGAGCCCCTCACCCGGCGAAAAGCTTTTTGAGGAAATTCTGACAACTCAGGAAAATATGCAAGCGACGAAACATAAAGAGATTTATATTACGCCCAACAGTAATAATCTGGAGCAAGATGCTTTTTTTGGCAAAATCGAAAAACTGATAAAATTAGCCAAAAAAGGCGAAATGTCCGAGCTTAAAACGCTAATGCAAGGTATTCTTGACGCTTAACATATCACGTTTTTTGTCATCCCGAGCGCAGTCGAGGCCATCCAGAGGATGATCACCCTTTGGGTGGGATCCCTTGAATGTAAAAAATGACAAAGCAAAAGGCAGGCCAACGCGCCTATTCTTTTGGCAGATCCGACAAGAATTTTTCCACTTGAGAGCGCATTGTCGGATCAATTGCCAAAATCTGTCCGGCCAGTTCCCGGGCTTTTTTTATTTCTCCCCGCTCTTTATACAGAGCAGATAAAGCCCCTAAAACTTTGGTATTGCTCGGCTCAATGGATAGTGCCTGCTCAAAGTTTAGCAAAGATTTAGCCAAGTCATTAAGTTGCCCATAAACCAGACCCAGCGTCATAAAATCCATAAATTGGGATGGCTTATAACCCAATCTCATCGCTTGTTCAATCGCCTGCGCTGATGCTCGAAATTCTCCCAACCCTAAATAAGCAACCGCCAGCGCTGAATGAACTTGATAACGGCTGTTGGCCAAATCCGCGGCTTTCAGCAAATGTATTCTAGCGTCATTAAAAAACGCCGCGTCTTTATCGCCCATCAAATTATACAACTGCCCAAGCATCAGCTGGCTGTAATAATCATCAGGGCTATTTTTTTTAAGTTCTTGAATAATAAAAGCAATTACCGGTTCGTTTTCCTTGCTCCAGCCGGTAAGCCGCGCAAATATATCCATTACCATCGCCTCCCGAAGATCAAAAGCCGTAACCGGTCTCAGCTGTAAAGCGGCATAATACGGATTAAAAATCGCCGGCAAAGGGGCTTTTTCGACTTGCACATGTCCTTGAGCTGATAAGCGGGAAGCTAAAAATGGCCTGAGGTTTAAAAAATAAATTGCAGAGGCGCTGATTGGCAAAAGGATAAATAAAAATATGAGCGCCACAGCTGGCGTTGTTTTTGTTGGGGCAAATTTATCCCCAGCTGACAACGGTTGCTTTAGATGAGTATAAATCAAAGCGCAAAAAATAAATAACAACCAATAGGAAATCGGCGTATCAAAAGTAAATAAATTTTGAGTAAAATAAGCCAATAAAAACAGACTCAATACTAAAGACAACGCACCGCGCTTTCGCATAAGTCCATAAAACATCACCGCAAAAATTCCCAAATAAACAAATAACCCGAGCCAACCAAGACAGACTAAAAATTCCAGCGGTTGGTTATGGGTTTTGTCAAATTGAATCGTAAAACCAGCCGTATCCAGAGCCGCGATTTGAGGATTATAATGTCGGTTGAAAGCCGCCTGAAAATTCTCCGGGCCATAGCCGGTTATGGGGTGATCAAAAACAGCCTTTAAGCCTTCCTGCCAGACCAATAACCGGTCAGCACCAACGCCAAAAGCGGCCAGATCACGTACCCGATCCAAGGCCGGTATCCGAGTATACCATTTAGCCGGTAATGACCCGGACATAATTGTAAACAAAAAAGCAATGAGCACGGCCACTGCCCCGACATAGCCCCAATAAAACAGGCGCCACCGCACTTTGGCCGATTTAGCAGGATCCCCGACCGGACGACTTTTTGATAAAAAATACGGGGTAACCCCAAAGCCGACAAAACCGGCGAACATTAGTCCCAGCCAAACTGACCTGGTGCCGTTAACAAAAATCGCCGCTGTAACCAATAGTTCCGAGGCGACCATAAAAATTAAAAAAAATAGACGCACCCAACGCGAACGCCGAGCCAACAATTCCCGCTCGCTAAAATACCAGATTAAAATTATAAACGGGCAAAACAATAGAAACGTGCCGGCAATGCTAGCTCCTCCGAACCAGGCCCACGGCCGAAATATTTTTAAAACCAGGCCTTGATAAACAACCATCGCGCTATTAATAAGCGCCACTAAAACCAGCCCGCGCAAAAACCAGCGCCAAACATACAGTCTGGGCAGAACGCTGATTAACATAAAATAATACAAACCAAAATGCAAGAGCGTGAACACGCCGGTCATCCGTTCAGCTGGACCCCAAAAACTACGAGCTGGATTGAGTCCCAAGACAGCGCTTAGAACAGACCAGAGCAAAAAAATAGTAATTGCCCAAGAAATCACTATTTCTGGAGCATGCTTAAATCTCTGCCACCAGCTAGATTGGCCTTTGACTTTCGCTAAAAACAGTTTTGGCCGATAAAGGGGATAAAAAACTAATAATATAACCCAAGGAATCAGTAATATTTCCACCAAAATCTGGAAAAAAATCGCCCGGCCAAACAAATAAGGAAACATAGTCGTATCACTAACGATAAACGCCAACAACAGGCTCAAATACAAGCCTGTTTTGATTATGGTCAACAAAAGTTCTTCCCCTCGTGGCCGACGTAAAAGCAATGACATATAATTTAAATTATACCCTTACTTAAACGATAGTCAAGAATGAAAACGAATATCCCGTAAACACAAATCCCCCTCCCGAGGTTTCGGGAGAGGGATCGTAGTCTGCAAGTACAATCAAGACTAATAGGTAGAGACTAGCACCTACTAGGACGGCGGGAAGATTCTTGTCTGACCAATAACATCGGAAATGTTGATACCCGGCCAAGAAACCCAAGAGGTTTCGTTATCGGTCACGGTATCGTCGTTATCAGACCAGATCAATGCGCCATAGGTAAAGTCTGTAGTATCAGCGGCAGTGCTTTCATCGGACTGATCGCCCAAGTCGGCAATGCTCATCTGAATGGTATCAGCCGCACCAGCACCAGAAACGTCCGATGTTACGACGAACGTCGCTGAAGTGCCAGGAGTGATGTTGGCTAAACCTGATAACGCTGAGGAGTAAGCCGAAGTAAATTCTAGAGCTGTAGCGCTAGTGGTAGAAGCGTTAATCTTGGTGCCAGCCGCATCACTGCGGTAAATTTTAGCATTTGCTAAGGTGATACCACCGCCAACAGTCGCCGTTAACTTGAGGCCTTTAAGATCAACCGCGGCATTCTCGTTAGCAGTCGCCGGAGAAGTAATCCTAAAGCGGAATAACTCAACCGCGGTGCCATCAGTTAAAGTAGTAGTGGTGCCGTCTACCGGAGTAGAAGTACCAAGCTTTAAAGCAGTAAGGTCGGAAATGAGTGAGCGGCGAACATGGAAAATGTTGCTATCCTGATCCGCTGGATGCGTAGTAGCATTGCCAAGTATGATGTAGCTATCAGCAGCAGTAAGATCGAAGGTGAGGTTACTGTTGGAAGAAACACCTCCAGCTATAATAGGATCAGTTATCGAACCATCACTTGCTTCTGCAATTGGCGCATCTAACCGCCATTTAACTTCATCACCGCTGTCAGCTGTACCAGAAGAACCGCCAATACTACGTAAGTCAGTGACTAAAGTCAATGTCTTAATGACATCCTTGGTCAATGTATAAAAGACTGACTGACCATCGCCAAAGCTGACCTCAGCATCTGCTTCCGTATAAGTACCGGTTAAAATCGGTGTAGTGCCGTCGTAGAGATAAATAGCCGCGACAGAGTCGGCGGCGCTGGAGTTAACAAGATCGAACTTTAACAACTTAAGACCGACATTTTCGTATTCAGCTTTGAAGTTGAGGTTCATTGTGGTGATACCAGTAGTGCCAGCCAAAACCTGGGTCGTAGCGGCATTGGTGATATCGGTATTCTTAACGATGGTTAACTTACCGCTACTTCTAGCTGTGACTTGCCGGCCAGTTATTACTGCATCATCGTTGATATCGCCATCTGCCAAAGCGCTGCCGTCAGAAACTTTCTCGGCGTCAATACCATCAGCCTGCTCTTGTATAGCTAAAACCTCGCCATTAGTAACACCGGAAGTAAAGTCAGCCTTCACCAAAATATATTTGGTGCCATTGGCTGGGATTACCAAACCAGTACCATTCTTTAAGCTATCAAAGGTGACGGTAAAGTCATCAGTAGCGGTGCTGGCGGATTTACCACTTTGCAGTAAGGTCTCAGTGGCGCCGGCAACTTCGTAAAGGGAAAAGTTGCTGACATCAGCCGAACCGTCAGCAGTGTTAGTAGTACCACCGACAGTTTCTTCCAAGGCGAGCTGGGTAACTTTAACATCACCAGCTGCACCAGCCACTAACATCAATTTGAGTAACGGAATGTTAAGCTCCTTAGCAACCGCAGAACCGTTATCTAAAGAAACTTTAGCCACAGTTAAGCCTTCATCGGACAGAGTTGTATTATTACTAGAAATAGTAGTGCCTGGTTTGATGTCATCGCGATCAGAGCTGGTTAAGGTTTTACCAGCACTGTTCTTGGCCGCAATCGCAACAACGCCCGCATTATCACCAACAGTTTGCGAATCATCATCCGCAAACAGGGTAAATTTGAATGCATCAGCCGCAGTCGCGTAAGAATCGTTGGTGTCCATAATCACATCCCAGGTAGTCGCGCCTTTGACATCAAAATTAGCGAAGTAAAAACTCTTATTGTCGTTGGCGGTGCCATCAGAAGTAGTGGCATCAATAACTTGCGTGCCACCAGTCTTTTGAACTAATTGAACGTTTTCGACAGTGGTCTCGATATTATCGCCAGCCACTGCTTCAGTACCAGCCACAAAAGCATACATCTTGCTGATAGTGATTGTCTCGTTCGCCGGAGCAGTAATCGTTAGATTAGCCAAAACGATATCATCTGTTTTCTTGCCAACACTTTTCGCGGCCGGACCAGGAATAGCAAAGGTTAAAGTACCAGAAAGAATAGTAATGGCTGTAGCGTTGGATTTTTGCTCAGACCAAGTAGTAGCGCCAGCGGTATTATTAATCGTTACGCCATAACCATAAGACAAACCAGTGGCGCTGACATCGGCCGCTTCCTCTATCTCGAATTGAATCGTGGAAGCAGCACCAGAAACCACATCAGCAAATAACTTGATGGTGTTAGTTTGGCTCTTGTCGAAAGTTAAGTTAACATTGCTCGCGGTTACGTAATCGCCGCTAACCGTGAAAGTAACGCCATCTAACTTGGTACTGCCTTTGTACAGGGCGAAGTTAACATAATCAGTGGATAACTTAGCTGATCCAGTATGGCGGAAACGTACGCTGTTAACTTTGACTTTTTCCGCAGAACCGGAAACAAAGGTGTAGCGGGAAACTTCCTGCGCTTGTTCGCCAACATAAATCTCGGTATCCGAAACTGTACCATCATTGACAGTTAATTCACCAACAGCAGTCGTGGAAGTGGAAACATAATTGCCTAGTAACGGGAAACTGCCGGCAATGGTGGCGTCAGAAGTAATCGCAGAAGCGGCGGCAATACCTAAACGGTGTTGACCAGTCGCGGTGATCGCGGCCATGTCGCCAACGATGCTGATAGTGCGCGGGGTGCCGGAAGTTACTTGTAACCCAGATCCCAGGCTGAATAATGCTTCGTCATCAGAGTTAAAGGTGCGGGCAGTGGTGAATTTAACACCATCAACATAGAGGTAAACGCCAGCAAAATCAGTGCGCGGACCTAACCCTTCGCGTTTAACCTTGATGGACGTGAGCGTTCCGGAACCGCTGACGGTGTACTTGGTAAAGACGGTGCCGTAAGATTTGGTCGGCGCAAGTACTCCGGACGGTGTGTCGGAAGCTAAGGCGAAAGAAATCGTACCGGCTGGTGGAGTAACAACGATGGTTTTAGCCACTGGCCGATTGATTGAGGTGTCAGCACCAGATAAGGTGGAAGCAGACGCGGTATAAGTTTCGGTCGCCGGAATGGTAATGACTAAATTCCAGTTGATGCCGAAGTTTGACCAATAAGCAGTCTCAGCGGTTAATTGCCGCGTTACTAAAGTGGTGCCGTCCTTGGCAACATAATAAACTGTCGCGTTGCCGGCATACTTGATTAATTGGCCTTCACGAATTTCGGTACCAGCAGTCGTGGAGGTAATTTTAGTGGCAGTAGTATAAGCATTAATGGCTTCATCGGCAATGTAATAGACACCGCCGCTACCATAACCTAAACCGGTAAAGGTTTGCCAACTGTCGAAACCGCGTTTGGTACCAGCGGCTTGAATAACAAATACTTCGGGATTAGTCTTGGTTCGGACTAAAGATCCAGCGCGTAAGGAGCAGACGCCTTTGTTGGTGTAGGTGGAAATATCCACTGTTTGTACATCTTTCCAACGGGCGACGCCCATATCCTTGTACTTAGCCCACATATCGTAATGACCTTCGGTAGTCAATTTGCAAATCGACTCGCCATCAGCCAAAACAACATACAATGTGCCGGCATCAGCGGATTTTACTATGTCGCCAGCGGCGGCTTGCGCCACAACCGGGACTAGCGCGATCGCACTAATACTCCAGAGCACTGTTGCAGTGGTAGCCAAGATGGTTATTCCTCTGCGCAATGTGCGTTTAAACATAATTTACTTGTTTGCAGTTAAAGTTCCCTTAATTCCCCGAAGGGAAGGCAACTCTAACGTTTTTCCTATTAACCTATAACATTTACCGTTACCCTGATAATTCCCTCTTATAACCTTCCCTTGCCCTGTCATTCGTGAATGACAGGGCTTTCGGGATCGACCTGGCAGGTCAGATAAAAGGGGTGGCTCGCGCTTGCGAACCAACTTACCCTGATACGTCAACGTTATAGGTGGTGTTAAACCCCTCACTAACTCTGGACATAGTAATTCATTCTGTCCAAAGTACGTGAGGGGGGTAAATAACACGCTAAAACTTACTTTTTTGTAATATCAAAAAACGAAAAAGGCAAGTTTTAACTTGTTACTCGTGGAATTGCTTGTCGTTGCTATTATAGCATACGCCAATTCCCTCGACAAGAATTTACAATGGACTGACTAATCTTTTTATTAACTGCCGCGCATTGTCGACATCTTGTAAAGCGCTGTTTAAATCGTCTTTAGCCACTTTCTCACGAGCATTTTTCAAGAGCGCTAAAATCTTACTCGACAACGCTTGGCGATCCAATAAATGATTAACATTCAAAATAACTTCCGGACTGGCGGTCGGTGCCTCAACTGCCGTGCTATTATCAGCCTCCTCACTAGCTTGATTAATTAACGACAAAATCTGCCGCTCTAATTCGTCGATTGTTTTTTTAAGATCCTGAACAACTTCGCTTTTGATAATCAGACGCTCCGAATCAACCGGCAACACTTCTGATGTTAAAATGTTAACTGGTGTCGCCGCTTGGGACTCGCTTATCTCCTGCTCGACCGTCGGTAAAGTGATGCTTAACACGGTTTCTTCTGCAAGTTCGTTAATTTGACTATTTTGATTATTGGGCACAACATTGGAAGACTGATTCTCTTGATCCGCAGTTCCGTTAGTTCCTGCAGTTGACTTTGATTGAACTTCTTCCACCGATGGCGCGCTCTGGCTATCCTCTTGCCCAACAGCAATCTGCAAATCATTGGCGATGATTGGGGATTCAGGTTTACTGACAACACCAATCAACACACCCAACGCGGAAAACTCAGCTTCCGATGCTTGTTGAGTAACCTCCTGTAAAGTATTTGATGTATTATGATCAATTGATTCTGCTGTAACTACTTGCGAGGCTCGGTTTAACGATTTTTGAACATCAACTACACTGGCTTTAAAAGACGAGGCCGCTTGCATCACCACCGCGGACTCTGATTCTTCTTGGCTAATTTTCTGCACCCGCTTTTGAGTAGACTCGATATTTTTTGACAATTGCTCGGCTACCTGGGTAATTTTTTTTGATTTAACCAAAGAGCTGTCACCGCTATTCATAATAGTGACAATTTCCTGCTGGCGGGCTTGAACCAATGCCAATTCTTTTCTAACTTTGTTTTCCTCTTTAATCGGAAAAACCAACGGCACTCGTTCTAAAGTTAATTTAATTCCGTATAAAGCTTCGCCGGGATCAGTAAAATTGGCGGCCACTACCGTGCCAACACTAAGGCCGATAACCAAAAAGGCCACCAAACTAACGGCGACAAAAGAATTCGCTAAACGAGCCGGCGCAAAAAAGCGTCGGAGAAAAATAAATCCTGACTCCATGCCCGAATATTTTGATTGTTTGAATTGGTAAAACCGAATCCGGCTTAACAAACGCGCGCGCAAAAAAACCGCACGCTCGGCCGGCGGAATTGAATTTTTGAGTTCCGTAAGTTGGGTAATCAATTTATCCATGTATATAATAGTAGACGTAAGAGTAATGAAAACGTTACCAGCGGCTTAACCCGGAAAAATTGACCTTAACTGCTTTATTGCCCGATGCAGTAAAACCCGCACTGCGCCGACCTCTTTATTCAAAATTTTGGCGATCTCTTGATGTGACAAGTCCTGAATATATTTAAGAACAATAACTTCCCGAAATTCGTCTTTCAGTTCCAATATAACGGCCTGCAAGCGCTCATGATCGTCTCGCCGGGAAACGCTTTCCACAAGGCTTGCTTTTGAAATAACTAATTGCTGTTCATCGACCTCCTCTAACGAGGTTGGCTTGTCTTTGCGATAATAGTCGATAATTAAGTTTCGTGCCGTTTTATACAATAAAGCACGAACATTGTCAATATTCTTATTTTGCTTTAAATAACGCCAAACTCGGAAAAAAACCTCAGCCGCCAGATCTTCGGCGGTTTCCCTGCCTGATACCTTAAAGTAAATAAACTTGTAAATATCATTAAAATAGCGGTCGTAAAGGCGCCCATAAGCTTCTTCCTGGCCACTTTTAGCCTGTTTAATCCAAAACTTATCCTGCAAATCGCGGACTATTTTGATACCTTTTGGCATTACTGTATACTAGAATTTTCACGCTAACTTGTCAAATCAATAAAATTGTGTAGTATTAAAGTAAATAGAAATTTATGACCGTTAGCATTATCTGCTCAACATATAAGGAGTACTGTACCGGCCAGTTGATTGGCGCCATAAACTCCGTTCGCCGGCAATCCTACCTTGACTGGGAACTTATTATTGTCGGCGACCATACTCCAGCCGAGGCAGAAATCAAAAAATACCTGGAACGCTTAAACGACCCACGCATCAGATTTAAAAATTTGCGAGAGCGCTCCGGTATTGCCAGCCCCGGCACCATTCCCAAAATTTCCGGCCTTGAGTCAGCCAAAGGAGATCTCTTGTGTTTCTTGGACGCGGACAACATGTTTTTTCCGGGCCATCTCGAACAAGCAGTCAGGGCATTTAAAAAAAATCCGCGGATTGACTTGGTCTACGGCGATACTCTAGTACGCCTCCATCCCCGCGCCAGCCGACTCAAAGTGCCACATTATATCTGGCGCAAACCTGATTGGTCGCCGCGGCGAACCTGGCTGATGTTCTACTCTAATTTTTTGGATATGTCTGAGCCGGTCTTTACCAAACGCGCTTATCAGATCGCTGGCGGATTGGACGCGTCACATCAATCCAGTGACTGGATTCTCTGGCAAAAAATGATCAGCACCGGTTGTTATAACTTTTATCACTCTCCGCATTTGGGGCTGGTGTATCATACCACGAGCCTTAAACATCACTTGCAGTATTGGCTTTTGATGCTGGCGCAAAACCGCGGTTGGAAATATCAGTCCAATGAGTTACAATTTATTCAAAAGGAGATGAGACGGAGATTGGAAAAAAAACATGCTTAAACTTTAAAATCGACAAAATAACCAAGAAACAAGTGTCCAAACAATAACCAACTTGCAAATAACCAATAACCAAATCGTTTGGTAATTGGGTTTTGATTATTGTAATTTGTTTGGATACTTGTATCTTGTATCTTGGTTATTGAAATTGTTAGAATTTAGTGAAAAATAAAGTTCAACCAACTAATTATGAATCTTTCAAAAAAACTCCTACTTATCATACTGCTTTTAACTTCCCTCATCTCTCCACTACGAACTATCGCCCAAACCGATTCACCCGAGACTTTAGACAATTATCTGCGCTACTTTTATAATCGCCACAGCCGCTTTTTAGACCAAACCTATTATCCCCTTTTAAAAACCTGGCACTTTGACACGCCTTACTATCTGCCGGAGACTCGCTGGCCGGCCACCATCATCCACCCGCGCTACCAGGCAAGCGCCGCGGCTTTTTATCGCTTTCGCCTGGACGACAGCCCGTATTTACGGACGATTGTCCGCCAGGCGATTCTGGACAGCACGATTAAAAGTAAAAAACTGGTATTCGACCAATCTTTTAACGATGCCATTGCCGATTTTTTAATCATTAGATTATTGGAGGCCGATGAAAAACGGCCAAGCAGTCAAAAAATTATTTCTGTTGATGAAACGCGATCTATTTTAGCTTGGCTTAAGCCGCGCCTATGGGCCGGACTGGATGCGCCTGACAGCGAAAACCGGGCGGCCATAGCAGGAGTTTATTGGTACTATGCCGGCCGTTATCTGTACCAGCAACAAATGCTGACCATGGACGAATGGCAGGAAGTCCAAACGGCAACCAAAAACAAAATCGATTTGTCCATTCGGCAAACCTTAACGCTGGGCGACTTTCGATACCGGGAAGATGGTTTGTTCTCCTTGCACTATCATATTGTCGAGACCTATATGCTGTTTAGCTACGGCTACCTAAGCGGCGAGAAAAAATATCTGGACATTGCTCTCGAGATGAGTAAAGTTATAAACCAGTCTGCGCGGACTGACGGATTTTTAGCGGCGTCGCTCGGCCATCGCCCCAGCGGCATTGGCGCCCAAGGATATTTAATGACCGGCATCATCAACTGGCATTTCGGCGACCAAAAAAACGCCGATAAATTTTTTAAGCTGGCGCACGGCAATCGTTTTTTTAAGGACGCCGAAAATCCTGACCGCTTGACTTGGTGTGCCGATAAATACAAAAATGATCTCCGCCCACCCAGCGCGGAACTTAATGATGATATCTCTTTCGTCAATATGGCCGAACTGGCGCTGGCTTTATTTGGCGGCGATGCCGAGCTGGGGAAGTAATAAAAAGGACATCTAAAAAGTGTCATTCCGAGCGTCAGCGAGGCCAGCCAGAGGCTGATCACCCTTTGGGTGGAATCCCTTTCCGCAATGGTGGTTTAAATAAGAGATCCCTCGACAAGCTCGGGATGACAAAATGATGTTTTTACTGGTTTTTAGATGGCCTCTAAGTAAAACAAAATCCGGCCCGCGAATATTTATAATTTTCGTAAATATCCGTGAACCAGATTTTTTTATTTGATCTATTTAATTTAGGCTAGCGCTTAGCGCCGCTGTAAGCAGTGGCTCGCACCGCATCCCAATCAGAAGCCGTTACCGGCGATTTGCCGAAAACTTTCTTAAAGGTGATGATGGCCGCTTTTTCGCTCTGCAGATTGCGTTGGCCTGGCCGCAGTCCATAAGCCATCACGACTACTGCCGCATCATCATTAGGATTCGTCCGAACCGAGGCGCGATGATAAATCTTTTTGAACGTCTTTTCGGCGTCTGCCTCTTTAACAGCTGACGTCTGGCTCGGCCAGCGACCGGCGGCGATCTTTAAGACATCAGACCAATCAACTGAAGTCGACGGCAATTTGCCGAACGCTTCTTTAAAACTGTTGACTACCCCGGCCCGTTCGCCATCACCCAATTTTAAGGTCTGCGGCGTGCCGTAGGTAACAAAGTTAATTAGAGCGTAGCGAACATTCGACAGGGGTGTTAATGGGCCGACAACTTTCGCCACCAAATTATCGCCATTAGCCTTTTCCCGAGCCAGGTCTCGTTTAGCTTTAACTAAAGCCAGAACTTGGGTGATATCCGGCTGGGAAATCACGCTGGCTTCGGCGGTGATCGCTGTAATTTGCGCATCTGCCGAAACTTTGCTGGGCTGGCTGGTTTCGGTCCCGGTTTCGGTGCCAGCTACCGGTTCGCTCGGAGGCGTAACTGGGGTTTGTACGGTTGGCGTCGTTGGCGTTGACGATGACGACGATGAAGGATAACTGTAAACAGTTCCACCGCCAGCGTTAGTCGCCGCTGAAACGACCGAGGACATTACGGACTCGAGACCGCCAGTGTCAGCGGCCGTAACTTTATAATAGTAAGTGGTCCCGCCGGAAATCGTTGAGTCGGTATAACTGGTCGTTAAAATGTCGCTCGTGTTTAACTGGACATACGTGCCGCTACTCGAGGTTGAGCGGTAAATTTCGTAACCTAACAAATCCGTTAGCGTTGAATCGTCGGAATTAAGGGTCGGCGCGGTCCAGCTGATAGCGATTGAGGTGCTACCAGCCACTGCCGCTACGCCACTCGGGGTCTTTGGCGCCAAACCGTCTGGAGTTGGATTAGTGGCGCCGAAAACCGTCATGTGATCGGTCTTACCAGCAATTATTACCTTACCAACATTGGAAAGATCAGTTGTTGGAATCACGACTTTATCAGCTGAGGCGCCAGTACCAAGATAAGTGATATTGGTGGGAAGTGATGCCCAATTGCGCGCGGTGTCATCAAAGTAGGCGGCCTTCATTTGCTCGACTTCGTCAAAAGTATCCACCCCATCAGCGTCCAACTGAGCAACAGTATATGTCATTTCGATTCCCATATTATCGTCTAAATCTTGAACCGGCACCTGACTGCCAGAACTGGTCTGATAAGAAGAAGCGATGTCTTTGGCTTCACCGCCAATTATTTTGTTGGTCGGAGTATTCAACGGAATATTTGATGAATCTTTATCGGTAACTCGATAATCGTTTGATGAACTGCCGAGCGCTCCCGGCGGTAAATCCAATGATACTCCGGTTGATGATGTATGCTCGACTGAACCGCCATTTTGCGGGGTGACCAATTCAGTGGGCGGCACGGACAAGCCGGATTGCTCTGTACTTAAAGTAACGTCAATTGAGCCGGCATTGCCACTCGAAGTGTTGACCACCGCGGTTTTACTGCCAACTTGGTAAGCAATCTCCGAATAACCTTCGCCAACCGCACTAACTTTGTAGTCACCAGCCGGGACTTTGGCGGTGTAATTTCCGGTGCCGTCGGTCTCAGCAGTGGTAAATCCGCCGCCCTGTTGTTCGATAATTACCGTGGCTCCGGCGACGCCAGTACTGCCAACTTTGACCTGGCCGGAAATTGTTCGCGTTGCGGCATCAACTGTTAAATTAGCGGTGGTAGTTCCACCGACAGTGAATGACGAAGCAGTATCCAGATAACCGACTTTATCGGCCTGAATCAAATAGGCAGTGCCGCTCGATGCCGGCAAGGTCGCGGTGTAAACACCGTTAGAATCAGCCTTAATGTCCATTTCCACTTCGGTACCAGGTTTCTCGATATGAACAATCGCCTCAGGAATTACATTATTGCTGGCATCTTTAACTGTTCCAGTGACGGTATAAAGGTTGGGCAAGGTAACATTGATTGATTCATTGCCGTTAACCTCGACAATATACATTTCTTTGGTCGAGGTAGTGCCATTAATATCTTTACCGACCAAAGTAGTGGTTGAAGTTGCGGCCGCGATTTTACTTTCTTCCAATAATTGCTCAGAGATGCCTGGAATATCGATGTCTAAAGCATAACAATTAGCACCGGTAGTAGTATTGCAAGTAGCATCCTTTGGCACTTGAATAGTGACGCTGGATTTGTCGGTCACTGAGAGATCGTTGCGCACGCCTTTAACGCCGATTTTATCCAATTGAACAAAGGCTGTATCGACAGTAACCGGATCGCCGTCAGCATCGACAAAATTTATTGTTACTTCTTTGGTGTCTGGAACGACAATCGGCGCAGCCGCGTCTCCGACTGCTTTATCCGTAGCGCTAGAGACATTTTCCACAATCGGCAGTTTGCCAACTTGCGGTGACCAAGCTTTAATGTCGTACTCGTAGTTGGCCAAATTCACACCGCTCGGATCAGTCGGCACTTTAATGGAATAAAGCCCATTAGCATCTGTCATGGCGTCATTAGTGTAATTGGTGCCTTCGGCAACGACATGCACTCCGGAAAGAGGCGTATCAGTTCCAGCATCATAATCGCCGTCAGCGTTGACATCTTTAAAGACGCGGTCTTGAATGGTAACGAAACTAAAACTGGAAGAAGTTGCCGCTGGATTGAGATTCTGATTAGTCGCGCTTTGAGTACTAATGGTAACCGAAAGTTCAGAAGTGGTTGGCAGTTGTCCGTAACCAGGAATAAATGCCCCAACTTTCCAAGTGCCAGCATCAACGTACAAAATATATTTACCGGTAGAATCTGTCATCGCATTGGCATGACCAGGACCGTCGGTCCGATAGGCGTAAACACCAGCGCCCTTAACCACATTACTGCCGTCGGTAACTTTACCGGAAATCGTATAATCAGGAACCTTAACTTTGAGGATAACACTGGTGGCGACAACGCCCTCAACCGTCATCGTGCTTCCGCGAATTTCCACGGATTTTTCCTGCGCTGACGGCATGCCCGGTAAAAACGCACTAACCTTATAAAAGCCTTCCTTCACTTTTACAGTAAATGATCCATCAGACGAGTTAGAAGAGGCATTCGAGCTAAAGCCACCCATCGGCGAATTGGCCATAATTTCGGCATTGGCGACTTGACCATCAGTGGCGCAGGCAGTGCCGGCGTCATTCATCGTTTTACAGACATAACCAGTAATATTTTTATTAGCCGAAGTGACGCTAATGGTAATTTTGCCATCAGTGGCTGTAGTATCAGCGGTAGCGCCGCCAATACTGTCAGCCCATGTCCAGCTACCGGCGCTTCCGGAAACATTAAGATCAACTGGTCGCGGCGGCATCCAATCCGGCATCGGTGGCGGACCCATCATTTCCGGTCCTCGTTGCATCGCCGGGCCCATACCAACCATATACTTACCAGTACTCGGCAAGGACAAAGTGTAACTGCAACCCGCCAAAGTATGAGCATTAGCGGCAGTACAAGCGGCAGTTAAATCATTAATCGTTTTAACGCGAAAACCGCTTGGCCCGCCGGCAAAAATATCGATATCTTCACCGGTAAAGGTGCCAATTAAGTAGACAGTCACGAGTGGTTTGTCGGTGGTGCTTTCTGCCTTGATATTAATCGTGGCTGTGCAAACGCTACCCGTACAATTGCTGTTGTCGGCGGCCACGTCATAAGGTCGCGGATCCCCGCGATCAGAATAATAATCAGTCGAAGAAATCGTGTAAACCGGATCGCTCATCAATTGATACATTCCGGCATTCAAATTGCTGAAGGTAAAAGTCTTAGTCGACTCATTGCTGAAACTCTTCGCTTGTTTTATCGGGCCGGACATCGGCGACATTAAGAACAATTTTAAATCGCTGTAAGTTACGCTGGCGGCGGCGTTGCTGGAATTCTTAAAATTAACCGTCACATTTAAAGTGATGCTCCCTTTTGCCTTAAGGAAAAACGGCATCGAAGTCTGGGATTCTAAAACCCGGGTGCTGGACTGAGTTTTGATGTCCACCGTATAACCAGAGGTGTTAAAGTCTTTGGCGGTTGAACTGTTAATAATGCCATCAACCTCGAAGTGCAGAAAATCCTTGGCAGATGTCTGGCCGCTGTTGCCGGTGACCGTGATAAACAGAGTAACTGTCCGCGACATTTCGTTAACAACTGCGCCGTCGCTCGCCAGCCCGCCTTTGGAAGTAGTATCGCCGGAGGCATCCCCAGTGGCATCTGTCTTTAAGGTAACTATGCCCGGGCCAGGGCCGTTAATATCTTTGTGCGCCCAGTTGTTGTTGGGATCGCCGGATTTAGCGCCCCGAACATCAAAACCAGTGGGAAAGGTTAAAACTATTTTATCACCCGAAGACAAGGCTTGCGTAATCGGAATGTCCACCATGTACATCGAAGTGGCACCAGCTTGCATATTCATCGGGAAGACGCCGATTGGCGAAAAACCCATGTTGAAAACATTCTTGCCGCCAAAATCTTGCGCCGGCCCGGCACCGATACCGCCGTTAAGCGTGGCAGTCGGCGGTGGACCCATCATGCCGCCGCCCATCGGGCCGATCATACCAAAAGTAGTTTGAGAATTCATCACCCCTCCGCCGGCCGCGTTCGGCCCAAAGGTATTAACGCTTGACGGTACCCAAGTAGTACCGGCGGCAGTAGTGCCATCATAAGTAATCTGATTGCCGGATAAATCCTTAACGCCCCTGACCCACAGACGGAAACCGCCTTTCGCCGTTAACTGGGAATCCATCAATCGCAAGCCTTCGATCACCGCGGTATTGGACATTACGTCGTACTTAATGGTAACCGGGCCGCCGAGAGCGGCCGTCGACGCGCCGGAAAGATCATCCTGAGAAAAATATTTGACCGTGCTTCCCGCAGGCGGCGGACCGCTGTCAGTGTATAATACATAGTTTGCCGGGTTCAAAACTGAGTAAGCCCAATTATTGGTGTCGATAGCCGAAACAGCCTTCATGGATTCGTTGAAAGTAACGGCTAAAGAATAATCATCAGCATTGGCAAAAGTAACGTTAGGCGTGCCGGTATCCAAAGTGCCGGAAGTCGTAAAGTTTAAAGTATAATCCGCGGCTATCTGATTATAAGAACCGGCTCCATTAACCGCTTTTACTCCAGCGGCCCCGCTCAAGACGGTGATCGTATATGTGGTATTCGTGTATAAAGTCGAAACCGGCGCAATTCGTGCTGAACGGCTGGGCGTATCGTAAGTAACCGTCGTGGCCACGGTGGTAGATCCGGACTTTAAAGTAATCGACACGCCGGTAATCGTGGAGGAATCCATATCCTCGGAAAATCCCAAATCAATTACGCCAACGCTGTTCGGCACGCCGGTGATTACTCCAGAAGATTCATACATACTTAAATTCGTTCCCAAAACTGTCGGCTGTGTGGTATCCAAAGAATTCCCGACTTCAAAATCAGTCTGATGCATAATCCGCGTTTCGTAGCCAGTGTCTGGTTTGGCCATGAAAATTCCCGACGCGCTTTTGGCGGCGCCGAGTACGCGAATGGCGTAGCGCAAATCGGTAAAGCTTAGATTCGCCGGCGGCGTCACCGTGACAACTGTTTTGCTGTTATCCAAACTGATCGTGAGCCCGGTAAGATACTGCCCAGAACCAGCACCACCGTAATTCAGATCATAGAGTTTGATGGTATTGGCATTGATGCTGTTTGAATCCATCGGTTCGGAAAAAGTAATCATGATTTTGGTGTCCTTGGCCACGTTTTTAGCGCCGGGTGACGGAATAGTCGCCTTGACGTATGGCGGCATAAACTGTCCGCCGCTCGCAAAGCTGGTTGTTTGGTTGAATGTTTGTTGCGCACCATCTTTAAAGAAAGTGGTTTGTTGCGGACCGCCGCCAAACGAGCCGCCGAAATCGCCGGCATTAGTGGTAAAGGAAATAACATCACCACCACCAGGACGTTTACCTTGCAGGGGATTTCCGGCAGTATCTTTCACCGCGCCGGTCAGCTCGACTAAATATTGCTTATTGGGCAAAAGCGGAGTAGCTGAATAAATTATCGCTTTTTGATCCGGCCCAAAATCAACCGAAGTCAGCCCAACCCGCGCGCAACCGCCAGATCCAAGTTGAGCTTCGGCTCCGGCAGCTTCCCAGATGACACAAATATTTGAGGCCGCCACCAAACCGCTACCGGTTGAATATTTAACAGCGATGTTGGTGCTATTAATAGTGGTAGTATCCATCGGCTTGGAAAAACCAAGCAAAATCGGCGCCTCAATCTGATTTAAGCCTTTGATGTCAATCATCGCCGGCGCGCCCATCATTTGATCCATCGGCGCAGACCACATAATCATCGGTGAGGACTGATCCCCGCCTTGGCCGCCCATGCCTTCCATTAAAGTAATTGTGTTGCCAGAAGAAGTGGGATAAACAGCGCTTATCACCAGGCCGTCAATCCAGCCGTCAGTGTAATTTTTGGTCACACCGCCGGAAGCGTAAGCTCCGCCTTTGGCCCGCAGGCGATAGATGCCGTTATCAACTCCAGAAATTGTAAAGTCACCGCTGGAATTACTGGTCGTGACAAACGGCGATCCTTCCAAAAAGACCATCACCCCGTTGATTCCGGCGCCGGTTGCATCTTTAACAAATCCAGAAATTACGCCAGTTCCGGTGGAGACGGTAATATCGACGTAATTCGGCGTTACCGCACCTCCGATTAAATGAGTGCCGGCATCGCAAGGCCCGGGCATGCAAGCGTATAAAGTACCGTCAGTCGCGCGCAAATAATAATCAAGATTTTTCGCCGCGTTTAAAGCTACGGACGGAACGATAAATTTATAGTTGCCTGGACCGGTTTTGATGCCGGTGACGTCGCTCCAACTGCCTGGGGTCGTCCCGGCGCCAGCGCCATCATCATCATGAGTTCGATAATAAAGTTTAGTATTGGCACTTGATAATTCTCCGGAATCATCACCCATATCAGCCATGATTGTTAAATCACTGCCAGAAAAACCCATAAACAGCGGTTGGTGAAAAATGTTCGGCGTCATATTACCGGCGCCAAAACCAGCACCGCCCGGCAATTCGGGAGTCGAAGACGTATTTTGCGGATCAGCGGTCGCTCTTTGGATAAAATCAAACTGGCTATTGCGCGTAACGTAATTATTGCCATTGGTCACGTCTGCTCCGCCTACGCTCATGGTAACGGCAGTAGCTGACTGATTAGCCTTACGCTCCAAACTTTTACCGTCATTGGCAACAGTACAGGCATCTGCGTCACCGGCGTTGCATTTGGCCGGGCCTTCGCTCATCTCGCCGGTGGCTGTTCCCCAGCCGACTTTATCAATGATGCCAATTCCTGAGGTATCGCTATTACTAATATATACACCGGAATTTGGTTTAAGTGCGCCCTCGGTCGCCGCGGTTAAACCAAAACTGCCGGTCGCGCTGTAGGTTTTGTCTGGAGTCGGCGTGCCACCCCATTGAGTGGAGGCAATTAAATAGTAACCATTGGCCGGAATTGTACTGCTGACATTCGTTATTTTAGTTTGCGTTAAAGTACTGCCGTTATTATAAATAGCCCAGAGTTTGATTCCCATAGCGTTTAAGTCCAAAATGCCTCCAGACCCATTATGAATTTCGACAAATTCTTTTAGCCCGCCGCCAGTGCCGGCTTGACCGATCATCACTTCCGAAATCATTAACGGCGTTCCGCCAGGCCCACCGCCGCCGCCCATTACCATCAGCGTTAGATCAGAGCTGAGTACGTTACCGTTTAGGCCTTTAACTCCATTGCTCACCCCGCCTGGTCCGTGGACAATAATTTGGCTCTGATTAGGTGTAATCGTTGTCCCGCCCGGGAAAGTTAACCTAACTGTTCGCGGATCAGTGCGCTGGGCAAGACTTGGGATGACATTACTTGGGCTTTTAACCAATTCAAAATTAGCTTCAGTTTCGGCGCTGGTTAGTGCCACGTCAGCCATAAACCGCACATCGACTACGGTTGAGGAAATAAAATCAATTGAGCCGACATTAATCGTCTCGCCCATAAAACCACTTGGCGCAGTAGCGTAATACCAATCATCAAGACCGCTCGGATAAGTATAAGCGCTCCCTAGAGTTCCATCTGAAACGGTAATCCAATCAGCCGCCATACTGTATCGCACTTGGTCTGTCCCGGCCCATAAGGCAGAAGTGGCTATTGCTACTATATATTCCCCGCTCGCCCAAAAATCAGTGCCCAGCGCGTTTTTATCAGTGCTGTCGGCATGAGTGCCAGTGGTGGCGACAGTTATCACGTTATCGCTAACCTTTTCCGAACCAACGGTCACAAAAGGCGCCAATGCGCCGGCATAACCAGTACCTTCGTTTAATTTAGTGGCATCATCAATCCGCTCGTTAGCTGGAAAAGTATAACCACCCATACCAAAAGAAGTTCGTTTATAAAGCCGCAATGAGTCAAAATGATTGGCCGCAATACTGCTGGCACTCAAAGGCGCCACCAGCTTTACATGAAGGCTGGTGAGCGTGGCGGTTGTCGTTTTCTTGAGCCTCAAGGAAAACATCCCGGTTGGCTGGCTGGAAACCGGCAAAACCGCGCCATGCGGCGGAATCGAAAAGCATGGTTCCGTCATGGACGTACCGCAACCCTGAAATTGCACCGCCGTTGAAGCGGCTGCGCTGGCCATCTGAATTTTAATCGGCCACACACCCACTCCTCCGAGTGACCACAAAATCGTCGCGGTCACCGTAAAGTAAGTAAATATCTTTTTTAGCTGACGCATATTACTAAGGTTGCCAAAAGGATAAATAACTTTACCATTATTTATTCAATTGGCATGATTAATTTTTGAATTTCATTAATTAAAAAATAAAAAATCGCCTGCTCAGCGACCAAAAAAAGCTATCTTTTTTAAAGATTAAACTGTCAATTATTGAATTTTGTTTGTGTAGTATCACCTCCTATAAACTTTTTCTTAATTATACTCTTTTATGGTTATTGGTGTCAACCCCGAGTCTTGTCTCTCCTCGCCAGACTGTCCGAGAACTGTCATTCCGAGCGTTAGCGAGGAATCCCTTTCTGTAACAGTGGCTTAAATAAGAGATCCCTCGACAAGCTCGGGATGACAAATTGATATTTTTGCTGATTCTCGGACAGTCTGGATCACCAACGGCTGGAAAGTAAAAGAAACGTCACTCCAAAAGCGCCGATTATCAAGTAGCGCCAAACGATTCTGGAGGAAAATCCGCCCCAGCCAAAAATCAAATAATGGCGGCCCAACCCCAGAATCAGGTAATAAATAATGGTTAAAACCGCCCCTTTGCTGTAAACGGAAATCGGCAGGAGATTAATCAGCCAAAAAAATTCCACGGTAATCAACAAAATCACGCTTAAATACCATACGCCTTTCCCTTCCGCCACTTGCCAAATTTTGAGCGAACTGAACGTGAGCGCGGTGACCGCCGCGATAAAAATTAAAAGCAACCAAATAAATTGTTGATTAACGTTTAAATCCAAATAAAGGAGCCCCACGCTCAAAAAGAAAAAACTGGCGAGATTCACCGTGCCTAGAACATTTTCGAAAGCAAATTTGACTTGTGATTTCTGCCGTTTATATTTATCAAAAAAACTTAACAGAAAAATAAATAAGGCGAAGTTCGCTAAAATAATAAAACTGTGGATCAAAGTTTTTCCCTCCAAAAATAAAAACCATAAGTAATGAGTCGCCAAAAAAATGACGAGCGATATTATAATGGGCAATGCCGCACCCCGTTCTCGCGGGCGATACCGCAAAATAAACCAAAGACTGATCGCGGTAATGATTACAGCCAGCGGATAAATCAAAAACGGAAATTTAAAATAAACCAGCTCCAAACCGGCGAGATTAAAAAGCGAAATTAATAAAGGCATAATCTTAGAATGATGGCGTAAAGGGATTGGGATTACCAAGCGGTTGAGCCCCACTGACTAATTGGAACGGACTCTCATTACCAGCCTCGTCTTGACTGGTTAATAAGTAATAATAGGATACCTGCGCTGATACTTTGGTGTCAAAAAATTGTTGTTTCCCGGGAAACACTTGGGCGATATTCTGACCCAGCTTCCCGGGCAGAGTAGAACGATAAATATTAATGAACTTTAAATCAGGATCGCTGGGATCGTTCCAAACAATGTCTATCCCTTCCGGCTTAACTTGCGTTTGAACAAAAGTCGGCGGGTGAGGAGAAGCTAAATCCAATAGCGGTCCAATCTGGTAAGGTCCGACTGTTTCTGATTGATCATCTCCTCCCAGGCAGAGCAAAGTATAATAATAAGTTCCCCCGGTTTTGACGTCAAAATCGTAGTACCCAAGCGATGTACCGGCCACTTCGGCAATTTTTTTACCCTCAATTCCAGCTGTTTCTGACCGCAAAACCCGGATCGTTATCGATGCGTCCGTCGCAAAACGCTCCCAAGTAATTACCACCACGCGACCGGTCTTTAAATCACGAACCTGAACCTGTTGCGGCGGAGCAAGTGCAGCCTTGTAGAGAACCTCCGCCTGCGGCGTCGAGACAGATTTGCGGCTGGCAATAATACTGTCTTGAATATTCAAAAAATGCTGATTAAAAAAAAGATTTAAAAAATCCTGCTCCGGAGCCGCCGCTTTAACATTAACTCCTTTTACTTCCCCGATGCGCGCGTCGGCCACTTGCTGACCGATATTTTTTCGCGACCCGTCCGCAGAATGATTACTCCATCCTAATCCTTGAATGGCTATTACGCCCAAAAGCAAAACGAAAGCGCAACTCAGTAAAAAAATTTTATTTAATAAACCGCTCATATTTGTTATTTATTTTGCCTTATTTTTTTGTTGAGCTGGCGGCCGTGGTGCCGGGTAAAATCACTTCAGTCGCGTCAACCCCAACAAAATAAACGTCAAAATGCAACGTAATGTTACCGCTTGCGGGCATCAAACTCATTATATCTAAACTCGACAGCTCAAAAATTCTGTATTTATTATACAACCGCGCCAATAAATCTTTGGTTTTTTCGTAATTCAGCGTACCGCCGGAAAGTTGGAGCGTCACCGGCACCTTAACGACCGGCAACTCAGTTCCAGACATAACGCCGTCAGACAAAGGCACTGCTACCGGAACGCCAAGGCTAAAACCGGTTATATGCAGGCCCTCAGTCGCGGCGACGTCTTGAAGCAACATAAACAATTGATGCTCTTCCCCAACAACGGGCAACATTTCCCGCATCACCCCGACGCTTTCACGCTGAAGCATTTCGAAACCGGAAATTCGCCCGGCTAAAATAGTCAACTGCTTTTCTTTGATGGCGATGTCTTGCTCAATTCGTTCGGTTTCACGATCCAAATTATTGGTGGTTTTCGTACGATTCGGCCTGATAAAAAAAACATAACTCATGGTAGAGGCCAAAATTAAAGTTAAAACGGCGATCAGTTTAAAATACTTGATCAATTGCCGATTAAAATTGGCTTTCCCTTTTTTTGCTCGACTTAATTTAACCATAACTCTGCATCAAAAATATATTTAGCCTTATTTATTTTGAAATTGAGCGTTCTCTTCACCGAAACAATTCCGATTTAACTGCAAACGCACCGGAAACTCTATATAAGACTTGGTGAATGTAGGCAGGCCCTCTGTAGTTTTTACGGCCTCAGTCTCCGTGCCAGCGACAGTCGCCGTCTCGGACGCGCCCGCTACGCCACCCGTATCAAGGCCGACTTTTTGGTCGATATCTTCGAGTGATTCAACGGTAACTATTTCTTCGCGCAGATCAAATCTGCTTACTTCGACGTCCGACACGCAATCAGTGGCACTCTCCCAAACGTTTATTTGTTGCAAGGCATCGTTGATCGTTGCCGCTCGCGCCATCAAACTGACGACCAAATTGCCGTCAATTTTAAGTTGATTATAATAAACATTTTTTAAAGTCAGTGACTCGATCTTAGCTAAAATTTCCGGCCAATAAATGCGTTTAGCCAATAAATTATAAACGGTTTTAACGACACTGTTGGACTCTTCGATCGCAGTTTGTTTCTGCCTCATATCGGCAATTGTTTTGTTTAGATAATCCAATCGTTTTTGCCGTTCCAAATTAATGCCGACATGCTGTTTCTCCAAATATGTATCATACCCCCACATTAAACCTGTAAAGATGACTACCGTAAAAATAATTCCGATTAATTTAAAAAATTCCGGCAGAGCACTGCGCACGGCCATTAAATCTTCCCGCAATAACTCAACTTTAACCGCCGCCTCCTGATGAGAACCGCTTTGGTTGCGCAACTCCGTCCAAAATAATTTTATCCTGTTTGCCAAATAAGAAAAAAGCTTAACTCCGGCTTGCTTTAATCCGATTTTCTTGGCTGTCGGCAGTGCGTCTTGGCCATCCAAGAAATCTTCGCGCGCCGGCAGTGATTCGCCTGCTGATGCGGCAACCGGTTTTACCGCCGCTTTTTCTAAAACTTCCGGCTTAATCGTCTTGCTCTCGACAGTCCTCTTACTCTGCGAGGCACCTTCAAGTGACAATGGCTTAAAGCTGGCTCCGTGATGATAGCGCGAAACCGCTTCATCTTTGCGAGCTAAAGGCTGAAAATGATACCTGGAGCGCCGGCCTGACCCTCGGCCTTCGTCAGCGGCGGATTGACGGTTTAAATTTTGTTGCTTTTTTAAATTCATACTAATCACGATACTTGAATTTTGAAAATTGATTATTGGAATTTGTTTGTTTCTTGTACCTTGGTTATTGGTAATTTATCGTTATATTATATCATACCCCGTGCTGTCATTGCGAGGAGCGATCCTAAGGAGCGACGAAGCAATCTCGTTTTGTAATTAAATATCAAAGATTGCCACGCCCCGAGTACGGGGCTCGCAATGACAAAAGCATTGTTCTACACCCTAATTATACTTAATACTTGATACTTACTACTTAATACTAGATAACTCTACTTTGGCTTAGCCGGTTCGAGGAAACGCAGACTTTCCAAAAATTCCATAAATCCCGGCGGCGGGTTAATCAGCATCCGGCCATCATAAATTATTTTTTCGACTGGAGTCGTATCCGATGAAATTGTGGGCGTGTCGCGGCCGGCTCCTTGAAGATCAATTGTCAGATTACCGACAGTACTGGCTAAATCAAAGGTCGCCACATAAGTTCCAAAATTATTTAAAGGGGAAAATCGCAAAATAATTTTAGCATAAGATCCAAGGCTATTCTGGCTACTGCAAACAGAAGGATGGCTCGAGTCAGACAGCAAGGTAAACGGCGTTGTCGGCGCCGGGGCGACCACGCCAAAGTTTGCCGGATTAGTTCCGCCAAATGTCCAGCCGGTAACAGCCAGCGACTCAGCGCCTAAATTGCAGATAGTTACCTCGATATCTTTAGTTTGATCTTTTAGAATCACTCCATAGTCATAGCGATAATCAAGATTTGTCGCCGGATAGGCCACTGGCGAAATATTGAGCAAGCCGGCAGTGGACGAAGCGATCCCGATATTTTTGGTCGCCACCACCGAGTCATAACCGTATTTATCCCGCACTTGCAAACCAACGGTATAAGAACCAAAAGCGCTGTACTGATGCGTCGCGGCGTGATCGGCCTGAATATTATCTAGAAACAATTCATTAATATCCCAGGTCGGAGTTACCGGGTTATAGGCAAAAGTCCATCGAGCGTCAAGACCAGCCGGCATCGGACAAGTGTCTGTGCAATCATCAATCGAATTATTCCCGGTAAAACCAAAAGGCGTGGTCGTGATGTTCCCTTTTTGCGTCAAAACAATTCCGGCTACCGGCCGTAAATTACAAAAATGATCGGTGGTGGTACAATAGCCCATCTGGGCGACCCCTAAAAACTTTTTACTGCACGCCACATACTGGAACGGCACGCTTTTTTCCCATTCATAATCGTTAAGCGGCGCCGGCGCGACAGTACCTGTGCTAAACAAGCCATCTCCAGATGTCCGCCGATAACTCCAGTTAGGATGCGTGGTTTTTAAAGAATTCCAAAAAACTCGCGCGGTATTTATTACTTTTTGTCCCGGGATAAAAAGCGGCCCAATCACTCCCTCAAACACGACAGTTACCGTACTAGTACTACCCAACGGCAAATCAAAAGTACCGTCAGTTGAATTGGGCACCCGAATCATCACGCTCGCCCCTCCTGTTGCCACTTCCCAAGTCGGCACCGGCAAGCCGCCGGTCGTTATAACATCAGTGACATTAACGTTTACCAACTCCACTGGCATTGGATCGTTAAACACAACATCATAGGCTGGGCGTTTACTATTGGCGTGATGATAAATCTTGACAGCGTAAGTCACCTTACCGCCAACGTCCGGCGGTGAAGGCGGCGTTACAATAAATTTATCCAAAGCCAACCGCGGCTCCTCGATTTGAATGGTTTCGGCCGAACCACTTGTCCCATTGGTTGTTGAGGCAGTATCAGGATCCCAGTACCGAATGGTCGTCGAATTAATGGGCTGGACACCATTGTGGTTGCTTAAAACATTCAGCACTCTAGCTGTCATTTTGATCACAAATTTATTGTTATCAGGATCGTTATCCGCGACCGTTGTCGTATCGCCAAAATTCAACCACATATCAGTTCCGTTGCCGCCGGGAAATGGAGGCGAAGGCGCTTCGAGCGTCGGAGTTGTATCTAAAACGCCGTTAAAGTTTTTCATAAGCAGGAAGTTGCTGTCAGGAGTCGCGGTAATAATCTGATGACTTAAATAACCCAGTCCAGCCGGCAGATTATCGATAAAGTATAAACTTTTAGTTTGTCCCTCGGCTAAGTCCCCTACAATATAATAGGTTACATCCTCACCAATCGTATATTTAGTCGGCGATGGCGGCTTTTTGTCGTTATACGGCCGCTTGATTTCCACCGAGCGAGGGGCCGCAAAGCTGTAAAGACGTTCGCCGCTCAAATCCGGCCAGCCTGAGTTTTGAGGCATCGCTCCCCCTAGCCCCGGGGTTACAGAACCAGTGGGATTGACGACAGTTCCTGATGCTCCGGGCAAGCCAGACCAAGTTGCGTTAGCAGAGTTAGTAATAAGACGCCCGCTTTCCACGTCAGTCTTTACCTTGGCGGAAATATCGACGGTGATTGAAGCGCCCGGCATTAAATAGTCAGCCCGGACGTCGACAATATTGTTGGCAATGTCCGAACTATTAACAATGGTTACATATCCCGGCTTGAAAATCGTAACAGTTCCGGTAGCGCCGGTCAGCGTCGCCGGCAAGGTATCAGCTACTCTAATGTCAAAAGCGTTTGCGCCATAAGCATTATTATTATTAATAAACCTTAAACGGTAAATCACCGGGTCAGCACCATCTGAAGGAGCAGTTACAAACACATTGGACAAACTTCCAACCGGTTCCACAACATGCATAACCAGCCAACCGGGCAACGGTGGAGTAGTGCCAATCAAAGTTGTGCCACTGCGGTAAACATTAAAGCGATTCCATAAATCCCGACGAACGTCATTATAATAATTATAATAACTGTTTAGCACCAAAAAGTTGCCCTCTACAATCACGTACTCATAGTTCACGTCTCGATCGTTATTAGTAACATCGCCAAATCTAAAATTTACCGGCGAACCGCGCGTGTACGAATCATCATCAGTTGTATAAACATCTGACTCGGAAACCGCATCATCCGGCAAGGAACAACCCGGGATTAAGCCTGGCTCGGTAGTTTCGTCGCCTACCAAATCAGCGCAACCGGCCGGGATCAGCGTCGACGTTACATTGCCCGGCGCCTGATTGGAAACAAATCCCACCTTCGCGGTTCCGTCATTTAAAAATAAAAGTCCATTATTATTATTGTCAGGGCTGATCAAATCTTGAAAGCGCAGTTGCGGAGTAACTCCTTCTGATAAACGAGTAACATAGCGCATCCGAACAATTTCCCCAACTGCCAAGGCCGGGGTGCCGGTGCCATCAACGGTGGTGTGGGCTTCGGAAGTTGTGGCAATAGTCATTTGTGGATTCGGCGCCAAAACCGTTACCCAGGCCCAATCAAACGGCGGCGGATCAGGCGGTGCCTGAACATAGTTTGGTCCGCCTTCAACACTGGAAAAATTTGTCAAACTGGCGGTATTAGAAAATGCCTGCGCTAAGCCGCCAGTATCATTAACCTGCAAGTCATAGGTTAAAATGGCGAGGTTGCGGCCACTGCCAAGATTCAACGGATCCAAACCGCCCGAAGGGTTAGGGGTCGGACCGGGATCAGGCAAAGCCACTGTGAACGCGGTTGTTGCGCTAGTGAGCGTTGCACCAACGATCTCCGCTCCTGTCCCATCTGTCAAACAAAAATTATAGCCACCAGCTGGCATACTAAGATACGGCGGTATCGCGTCCTGGAACTTAACATCAAATGCCCCAGCACTCGCCTGCCCGGCGTTTTGCACCAAAACCGAAAAAGTCAACAAGTCGCCGGCATCAACGTCAAAAATATCGCTGGTCATGGACGCCGTAGCCATACTGCCGGTGGAAATTATCCCGCTAAAACGAGGACATGTCGTATCTCCAGGCGGAGTAACCAATGACGGTGTTGGCGATGCCGGCACAAAATAAGCCTGCGTGCCGGAACTAACGGCAATAACTCCCTTAGTAATCACTGGCGAGGGCAAGCCTAAGATTGGTGTAATATCAACCTTAGTCGTCGTCAGCAGTTCGTCCCGCGAAGTGTCCTGTTCCCCAAAAACCGGGTTAGCAAATTTAAAGTTGTCCATAAAAGGCGCGTTTTTGACCTCCATAGTAAAAAGCAAATCAATGAACGTCGTGGTGGACGTTGCCGCATAGGTGCCAAAATCAAAGGTTAAAGTATTTTTAGCACCGTCCGCGACGAGTGTCGGCACAATACCGGAAAGCGCCCGAAAAGTATCGCTGGGACCGAATTTTGCCCAACCGGCTGGCGGAACAGAACCATTTGGCGGGAACGTGGCGTCAAATTGCGTAACCGAGGTAGCGGCAAAAATTGGGGCCGGAATAAAATCAGTGATCCGCAAACTGTCCAAATCACTCGAGGGATTTAGATATTTAATCCGATAAGTTAAGGTGTTCTCCGGGCTAACTACTAAATTTCCTGGAACAATGGTACTGCCGTTAAAAGCATAAACTGATTTGCTAGTCACCTGCCCGCTCACCATATCCAAATTTTCCCGCGGTTCGATGGTTGTATAAGGATTCCAATTGTTAGCCGAAGAAACCAGTTGGCCGACCAAATTAAATTCATGCCAAATGCGATCGCCTTGATCCAAGTTTTCATTGACCGTCGGTTTATCGGTATATTTTTTCAAAATAGTAGTTTGGAATTTAAGCGTGCCAATTGTTGGCCCATGATTATGAGTGCCGCAATTTGCCGGCCCAACTGCATTTTGCAAACAGCCGCCAAAAATCTCTCCCAGAGCATCGAAACCGCGAGTGATAAGTTCATTCGAGATATTGAAACTAACACTAGTTTCGCCGGTTGTCCCGGTCGCGCGGGTAACGGTATAATTGGCCACATTAAAATTACCGCTCGAGGATCCGTCTTCGGTAACAGTTAAGGTGGGATTAAACGCGGCACGCCAGAGTTGCCCGTCGGAAAATTTATCATTTAAAATTAAATTTCGGAAACCAAAATAGTCTGAGATGTTAAACTGCAAGGTATACTCCAAAACATCGTCTGGACTATAACCGGCTGGCGCGGCGTCGTTAACTATCGCCACACTTTTTTTGGTAGTAAGTGAACAAACCTTTAAAGTATGCGAATTAGCCGGCAAGGGATTAAAATCCATAACAGCATCCCCAGGATCAACTGGATCCCAAGTGCCGTCAATTTTGGCGGTATTAACCAAATCGCGGCAAGCTCCGGTGGTGGGACTAATTATCTGGCTCCCGTTAGCGTCTATTCGGGGAATTTGGACACTGAATTTAATCTGGGCATCAATAGGAGCCGCGGTGCCGGTAAGCGCGGCCCAGCGCACATCAAGAACGTTATTGGGCGGATTCTGCGCCCCTCCAGTCAAAGGTTCAGTTATTGAACTATAAGGCGGCGTGTACGAATAAGACACAAAACTTAAATACTCCATGTTGTCAGGCAAGGTATCCAAGAATTCAAAATTGTTGATAATCTGGCCAGCGCCAATATCAGCATTAACAATATAATCACCAGAGAAGTTTGTACCGCTGGGAATAGTTTGATTTCCGGTAAAAATTTTACTTAAAATAAGGGGTACTGGTTCAACCGTCGCCGTTGCCCAATTGCCCATAATTGCCGGATCAGTAACCGGGTTATAGGCACTATTTGACCCAAATTGGCAACCACCACGCGATTTTAGCTCAAGCTCTGGATTCGAATTATTAGGCTTGGCATCAGCCAGATTGCTGACCAATCCTTTAACTCCTAACGCAATCGCCGGCTCAGTGCTAACGATCGAAGTAAACGGCAACCGCAAAATCACCAAGTTTTGATTAGGCGGATAACCACATTTTAAATCAAGAGAGGTTATGCTCGCATACGGATGAAAAGTACAGCCCAAAGCATCAATTTGACAAATTGAATACGACATTGATTGCCCGCGGCCGCAAGGTAAAGTCACAGCATTAAATAATCCGCCGTTGTAAGTCGCACTGACAAAACTAATCCCGTCAGTACCGTCTTTGCCGGTAACCGGAAAAACCAGATCGATAAAAGGCGCGAAACAGTGGCTGATCCCAGGGCCTGGGTCATTATTAGCTATCTTAAGAGTATAATCAAACTGGCCACCTAAAAGAGCTTTGGTAGGAACTCCTTCTAAAGTAACCGTCGGTTGAGGCACCCCAGCCTGAACAACAGATCTTAACCAAATTAGAGTTGCCAGCCCTAGGGCCAGAATGACAGGAATTAAAATTATGATATACTTATTTCTTTTCATAAAAAACCTTATTTATTATCAATGAGGCTCGCATTTATTTTCCGGCACGCAAACGTCGTAAAGACAAATAAAACCAACTGAACAATCATCGGCATCAACGCAATAAGTCGGACAAGGCGCTGTTACGCTCAAGGCTTGGATCCATTCTGTCTCGTCGCCGTCGCGATTAACCGCCTTGACCTGCCCGGTATAGTTTACTCCGCAACTCAAATCCCGCGTTTTCCACTTGCGCCAATTTAAAGTTTGCGATGACCCGTAAATCGTTTCGATATCATCCAGCGTAATTACTTCTCGAAAAAGATAGACATCATCAAGAAATGAGTCAGCCTGCAAGATAGAGTTTTCACTCCCAAGCTCCAAATTAGTGGGCAAAGACAACGTAGCGGAATTGGAGTATGAATCCTCATCGACGTTATTAACGTACAAAGTCAGGTCAACACCGTACTGCCAAGTTACAGCCAGATGATACCATTGATCCACCGTCGAAAAAGGAGTATCACCAATGGCCATGACGGTACCGTTCAAATCCGCATATGATTTATTATCGGCGCCAATGCCGACGCTAAAATAATCGTTGCTGTCAGTATACACCGAGAAAAGTTTTCGGGAACTGTTTAAAAATTGCGGTTTAACCCAGAAAAGGACTGTTCCCTTATCCCCAATTATCCGACCATTGGTTGGATACATCAGCTTATCCGCGCCATCAATTAAAAAGGCGCCGCGCTCATCGTTGTAATGGCCAGTCCCCAAGGAATGCTGATAAGATCCCGGGGTATTGGTCGCCGGAGTTACTACATCCAATTCGGTAACAGAAACATCATCATAGACAATCTTGGTGGCGGCGTTATTAACCGCTAAAGATATTGTCCGATCAGTTGGCGCCTGTAAAGGCCAGGAAGTAAACGTCCATAAATACCAAGTGCCATTAATCATATTTTCTGGATAAACCCGCGTCGACCCGCCTTGCCAACTATCTGCCAGTCCGCCCAAATCAACTAACGGTTTCCCGGCTCCGGCTAAACGCTTGACCCAAAAATTAAAAGTGTATCTCTGGCCCAAAGTATAATTAACAGTTTGCGATAATGATTTTGTGGAATCAGCGCTACCCGAAATGCTCACCGCATCGCCGACAGAATGTCCACCTCCAACCTCTTTAATTAAAGTCGGAGTACTGTTTTTTGTCCAACCATCAGGCACATTGCCCGAATCTAAATCTCCCAGACCTGGATTTTTTATAAGTTGCGGCAAAATTTCGAATTGATCATAATAAGCCAAATCAGCTGAATCAGCCCCGGTCGATAAGCGAACCACCAGTCCAGATTCAGCCAGCGGCACCGTAAAACAGCCGTTCACGAAATTCCAGCTGGCAACGCTGTTAGCTGAAGACGACCAAATTGGAGGAAAGGTCTCCGCGCTATCGTAAACCTCAATCCGGGCAAAAGAATCTGCCCCAGCTCTCTGCCAACCGGTTAAGCAATAATCAGTTAAAGGCGCGACGGCAATCAATTCACTCGCCGCGTAACTGGGCGTCCCGCCAGTACTCTTAATCTGGAGGCATTGCTCATCATTGCGAGCCAAATTAATATTTTTTGAAAGTTCGGTGTCAACACCATTCCACCCCCCAATTCCACCGTTCTCCATGCCGACGTCACTCAACAAATTTTTAGAAATAAAAGCGGACTGAGTATAGCTGGCCGCAACCACTGCCCCGTCATTTTGATAAATCGACAAGTCCCCGGCATCGCCGTTGTAAAAAGCTGAGTAAGAAACTAAGTCAGAATATGACAACTGGGAGTTCGCCGCGTAATCATTATTTAAAACTGCCACTGTTACTTGTCCTAAACTAACTGCGGCCAAGATGGCATTTTCGGATTGAGCTGTAGCGCTATCTTTAAGCCAAACCGTTTGCCCGGCCGCCAGCCCCACAGCCGAGAGAACCGGCACGTCAACAAGAGTCCCGGCCGTAACTGGTCCAGTTGTGCTGGTATAAACTTTAGTGATGGAATTTACCGCGGCCTCGACTTCGCTTGTGGAAACTTGAGGATGTTCGGCCAGCCACTTAACTTCCGCCGAGGTGATGGCAACATGATACAGCCGCGCCGCCGCCACTTGGCCGCTAAAAAATGCAGTGTTTTCGTGACTGTTCTTGCCAATGATTAAATTCTGCGCCGAATTAACAATCCCTGTTCCGTTAAAACTTGTAGCCGCAGTTTTGTCAAGCTGACCATCAAGATACAGGTTAGTGAAGCCGCTACGATCCCAAACGACTGCCAGGTGATGCCAACGCCCATCGGCAACTGGAGCGACACCGGTAATCTCCTGCCGGGCAGTGCCGCTGGAAAGTTGCGAAGTTAAAATTCCACCCGAAGATAGACCTAAACCATAGCCAGGGATACTATTCGTCCCCCCGCCTTTATTAAAAATGGCCTGCTTTCCGGTTTCCTCGGTCTTTACCCAAATGTCCATACTCAAATCACCAGTCGACATTTCGAACAAACCAAAGTTCCCCAGACCGACATAACCGATGCCTCCAAAATTGAGCGACCGGCCAACATTTTCCAAGTCCGTAACCGGCAAACCACTGCCGTCATCAACCGCGATGGAAAAAGCGCTGGCCACAGGCGTAGCACTTATGAATGCCGCCCGGCCGAAACCGGTACCATCAGAAATCCAAACGCGCTCATTGTTGCGCCAAACCCGTTTGCTGAGAGTTTCTGCCGTCGTCACCAAATTTCCGGTGGTGGAAAGAACTGCCTGACCGCGCGGCCAAAAAACCGCGTCAGTCGAGTCCCCGCTCGCATCTGCCAGCCAAACGGTATCTGGCTCAACCGCGAAAGTTTGTTCCCGGCCTGAGCCGGCGTTGTATAAATTAGCTACTTGGACTGAGGTTAAAGGATAGTTTAAAATCCGACCGGCAATCGTGCCGTTAAATTGGCTCTCACCCGCAAACTGCCCCAACCCAAAAGTTGATGGTATTACGCTAGGCGTCCCTGGCTGCTGGGGTGAGGCGATGCTGTCTGCGGAATTAACATAAAGCCGGACATAATCACCGCCGCCTTCTAAAGCCCGATTAATATCCCAAACGCCAACCAGATAATACCAACTGCCGTTGATGATAGGAACGCTCGCTACCGCGGCTGAAGAATTAATATTATTATATTTTACCTCCATCCGCCACTCGTCGTCGTCTGCGGTCTTACGCAAACTAAGATAATTTTTATCGTTACCATAGGCATTGAATATATAGTGATCTTCGCGATCAGTACCGATCCACTGAGGTTTAACCCAAAATTCCAGTGTCCCTTGCTGGGGGGCAAAATTCTCGTATAAATTTTTGTTAATTTGACTGCCGCGGCTATATTCTAATCGATCTCGCCCGGTAACTAAAACTCCATCATAGGCGCTAATGCCGGCACTAACTTCAGACAAAGAGCGAAAACCAAATTTCGGCGAAAATGCCCCATCGCTAAAACGCCACGGTAACCAGCCGCTGTTATGCTCCGGATCTTCTTCCACCTGAGCGTAAAAACCAGACTCACGGCCGCCGCTATCCCACTGCCACTCAATCTCGCTAATCGTGGTTGAAGAAATCAAGTTAGCCGGGACATTGGCGCTAGTCGCGGCACTGCCCTCTTCTGACATCGTGCCGAAACTGCCAGATGACATATCATAAGCAATTACCTTAATACCATAGCTGGTGTCGGCTTTAAGAGGCGGCGCGCCGTTTAGAGGATCATTGGTCGTTAAAATAAAAGAAATCGTATTCGTTAATCCAATGTAATCATAAGTTGGTGGATCATAAGGAGTTCTAACATAAACAAAATAGGCGTCGGCGCCAGGAACTGCGTCCCACTGAAAAGTAATGGAATCAGTCGTGTTATAAAAACTCCCGGCAAGATTACGAACATTTTGCGGCGCTCCCAAGGTTAAGTTGCCCGGCATTAATCCCAAAAGATAGTCTGATTCGATTTGGCCGGTACTTCGCGCGTAATTATAAATCCGGATTTCGTCGAGCCAGCCGTCAAAGAGATAATCCGGATCTGGTGCCCCGCAACGCTCGTAATCACAGCCAAAACGCAAAGGATCAATCGTGGAAACAAGTGAATTTAGGCCGAAAGTTGAAGAGGCAACCTCCTCCCCATCCAGATACAAATTTAAAGCTGTCCCGCTAAAAACCAGCGCCGCCTGGTGCCAACTGTTAGGCGGAACACTTGTCGCGTAGTTGATCGTCGACGAGGCGGCAACCAGCTGGGCCCGGCCAGTCAGTTTGCCGGCATTATCCAACCAAATGCCCATCTGTGAGCGGCCAGTGCCACCATCATGGATTGATTTACCGATCAATTGATTATGTGTCTTCGTGAAAGTGCGCGCGTTAAACCAAAGCTCATAAGTTAAGGCGGAATTGCCGTTTAAGGCCGCAACATGAGGAACATTGATGTAATCACCGGTTCCATCAAAACTTAAACATTGCCCCACTTGGCACTCTTGCGCATCTGCCCAGGTAGCGCCGATTATAGTGCCATCATAATTACCAGCCGACTGGTCGTCTACTGTCGGCCCAGCGCCATCGTCGAGCGGCCAATATCCGACCGGCGATAACCCGATTTCCTCGTTTTGCGGGGCGCTAAGAACCGGTTCCTCGGCCGCGAATTTGCGTAAGGTAAATTTGCCTGGAGCTGAAACCGCCAAAAATCCGACGATCTCTCCGGGATGCGATCGCTCCGGATCAAGTCGTTTATCTTCTTCGATGTGGCCGGTAACCGCCGCAGTGGTTACATTGGTAATCACGGCCCAGCCGCCGTCAGTGCTGTTCATCTCTTGTTGTTTGTAGATTACAAGTGGCGGTGTTGTATAAGTAGTACGGGCAAAATTTTGCGTCACCACAGCATCGTCATGGCCAGTAATCACATTACTCGTGAGTTTGGTTTCGAATTTAAGTAGCCCGGCAGTGGCCGAAGCTCCGGGATTGATGCCAATCCAGCCAATTTGCTCGGCGCCGTGAGTATTCCTCACCTCAGCGCCGTTTAAAGAAATCTGGAAACCGCCAGGCCGCACCGGATCATCGTAATCATCGGTCTCACTAACCCAAGTTTCGATCCACGAGCTATCATTATAAGACATCACCTGATGCAGGACGGTCATTGGATCAAGCGCACCAGCACTAAAAACCGGACTAATAATTTGAGACTCTGCCTTGCCAGCGGCCCAGCCGGCAGCGCCGCCAGACCATGAGCCAACCTTATTAGTCGTCAAGTTATTACCGTCTAAACGCAAATCGCCGGCGCCCAAAAGTTTATATTGCCCTTGATTAATCACTAAATAATAAATCAAATCAGTGGCCGGAGTGGCCGGCACCAAGGCCGCGTTCTGGAGAGTAACTTTAAAATTATTGCTCGTAACATCCTTAAGCCTCACCGACACTGGAAGATCAGTGCCAGCTGGGCCATTTGCACCTTCCTGATAAGTGCTGACAATTACCGGATTGCTGTAACTCTGGAGCAAGCTAATTTGCCGCCAAGTCGCACCGGCAGTCGCCGCGCCAATTTCTCCCCAAGCCATAGTATTAGGATAAGAAGTTGCCGCGACAGCGCTTGAGTTAGCGTAATAAACATATAAAACACTGGCGCCGCTTGGCGGAATAACCGGCACCTTGACCCAAATTTTGGTGGTGGCCGAATTGCATCCTGGCCCGGTTTCGCTGTCAATCCAATAAGGCAAGCTGGCTTGAGCGACATCAGTAAAACGCAAATCATCGCAATCATTTTGAAGTTTGCCGGCGGCAATCAATCCGGCGGTATTAATCACGACCGGCACTTGATAATTAGTCAAGGCACTACTACTGCCATTGGTGATGTTAATCGTTTGCCGATACTGCCAGCTTTCGTCGTACCAAATCGCCTGCGCCGGTTTAGCGGCCAGCGTAAAAATGATCATTATAAATGATGCGCCGATTATTCTGATTAAATTGTGTTTTGAGGATAGCATTAATTTAATTTACAGGAGACTACTCGAAAACTGTCATTCCGAGCGCTAGCGAGGAATCCCTCTGGTTAATTTTCAATTTCTAGCGAGAGATCCCTCGACAAGCTCGGGATGACAACTTAATGTCTTTGCTAATTCTCGGACAATTTAAGGTTATCGGGTTACTCACAACCCCATAACCACTACTTTATCGGCTGAGAATGTCGCCTCTTTGCTTCCTTGAATTTTACCCCGGCTATGCACCATCACCGTTTGCCCAACCTGCAATTTACCTAAGCCGCCAGCCGCATCAGGCGTTATTTGCGGACTGCCGCCGATACCGACGGTTGGAGTAATGTAATATCTGATGATGTGGGTTTTTTCGTCAATCTGCACCTTAAACATAGTCGCCGAGGTTAAATAATTATTGCTTGGGTTGGCCTCAATAATGATATATCCCTCGCCAACTTCCCGAATGATGCCATTGTAAAAATCAACCTGATGCGGAATTTTGAGTCCGGTAATCGTATATCGCGCAGGCGCTGTTTCCGGCGTGCCGACCTCTGGAACAGGTGACGCCTCTTGCCCGGGCCGCTCTCGCCACCAAAACCAATAACCGCCGGCCAGCAAAGCCACGATGATCACAACAAGAAAAATAATTAAGGCTTTTTTTTTCATGCCAATTTTGATGGAATTAATCCGGGAAAGCCAGCCGCTCTAATTTAACATCGCCCGCGATTAAGCTTCCTTGAACCGTCAGCGGCAAATTAACCCGGCCCGTATAAATCGTCCCTTCGGCAAAAAACATCCCGGCAATTTCGACCGGACCGATAAACATCGGCCCATAAGCCAGCTCTTCGTAAGGCGGGCCCTCCTCCGGCACAATCGTTTCCACTAAATGATAATTATCACACCACGTTCTTTGTGGTTCAAATCGGCAGGCGCTGGGTCGTTCAATGTAATACTCTTTAATATAAATGTTGCCGCGCACCACCCAGCCTAGAGATGCTAAACTCGCCACGTTAGCCAAATTGCCGCTGTCTACATATTTAATATCATTATTAATAAACAAATTACCGTCGACGATAATAGTACCACTGCCGCCGTTATTGTTGATCAAAACTGGTGCATCAATCACCAAATCGCCGTTGGCTAGAATGTCGTCGCGGTTAAAATCAGTGCCGCCCAAACCGGCTTTACAACGATAAACCTGCCCATTCAAATTAATGGTACCGGTCGTTCCGAATAAACCGAAAACATTACACTCGCCGGTCATGGTACTGCCGGTTGCCAGAGTATTTAATTTACTGTAATCCAATAAAGCAAAACCTGATGTAGCCGGGTTCCGGTCTATTTCGTAAAATCCGCTTTTAACATAATTGTCGCCTAATCTGGCAAGTGTTGGGGTAGCCGCCGAAATCGTGCCAGCGGCGGTGACAAAATAATCAGAAACAAAAAATCCGGTTGGCGGCGCCTGGCTAAAACAAATTGAGGCATTAGAGTGGACATTCCCTTGCTGTGTCTGTAAAAATCCCGGATCCACATTACTGCTACCGGCCAGGTGACTGATGGTGTTGGATAAAGTTGACATATTCCACGAGCTCGTCGCGCCGCCGGTTTTCCCCCGCGCATCTGCAGTATTACTAATAAAGGTGCAAGCCGGCATAGTATCTGCATCTGCTTCTTTCGCCACTAAAATTAGACTGCCGCTGTCCTGCACCGTCAGCGAATCAAGCGGCTGTTCTATATTATAGTAAAGGGCCCTGATTTGCTCGGCTGATAAAACCTTGTTGTAAATGCGGACGTCGTCTAGCAAGCCGGCCAAAAAATTTGCGGTGCTACACCGTGCTCCCAACCGCAAATTTGTAGTGACTGCTGATGCCTGTCCGACTCCAGTGTCCACTAGCACGCCATTAAGGTACATCTTGGTGCTGGCCGCGCTTTCTGTCACCGCTAAGTGCACCCACTGATTAATATTCCAGTCACTGTCTTTGACAACCACTCGGCCATTAAAACAAATGTTACCAGCGCCGCCAGTAGTGAAACAATAGCCAGCGCTATATGCTTTAATAAACCACCAGGCACCAGCCGGACTGGCACACGTCGCCGGCGTTCTATTATCGGCAAAATATTGATTAGCAGTTTTATTCGGAGTTTTAAACCAAATACTAAAGGTCATTGAGCCGGTAATGCCGAGTGGGCCAGGCAAACTTACCCAGTCGTTAGTGCCGTCTAGAGAAACCGCGGAATTAAATTTGCCGCTTGAGCCGTTGAACCAGGCGTGTGCAGTATTGCCTGAAGTACAGGTACCGGCCGCTGTTTGCGTTCCGGCCGCACCAATATTCAAAGTGCCGGTAGCCGAAGGCAGGCTAGAATCAGTCAAGCTCGTGCCAGTACATTCGTCAAACTTCCACCAGCCGACCGGCTGTTCGCTTTCGCTCGTCAGCTTCCACTTGAAGTAGGTAGGTGAGTATTCAACACTTTTGACCCGCAAAGTCGGCGGATTAGCTATCGCCAAAATATCGTCGCTGGTATCCGGATTACTCAAATTCGCATCGAAGTCATCTCGAACCTCGAAGTCTTTGATAATCGCCGTGGGCAAACCGCCACCTGGTTGGTGAAAAGAAAAATCAATCTGATAAGTAACTTCCTGATCGCGCAAACTGATCAATTTTTTCTTTAAAACAATCTCCGGCGCCGCTTCGGCCTTAAAAGTTTTAATCGGACAAATCGCAGACTCAGTGCGCACATGGCTGGCAACCTGCCACTTATAAATTTTGCCAACATTTAGAAAAGGATGCGTGCCGCCAAAAAGATAACTCGTGGCTGTGGTATTAGTTAAAATATAGCCCCAACCGCCGGCCGTGGGAAAAGTGCCGCCGCCAGTAAATGCGCCGCAACCACTACCATCATTATTACACTCTTGCATTGTTACCGTATACGTCGCCGCGGCCAAAGAAGCCGTTTGTTCCAATTTCGGCGGCCATTTTAACTCCACGTTAACCGGATAAACGACCGTGCTGTTATCAACATTATTTTGCGGGCTGTATTGAGGTTCCAGGTAATGCTTGGGATTATAATCAAAGCCAATGGCATTACAGTAAGCGCCAGTCGTAAATTGCCAGGCCGGGCCAGTCGTGCTTTGGCCGCTGTAGAGATTTGCGACTTCTGCCGGCGTCAAAGCATAATCATAAATTTTTACTTCGTCGATCAGACCGTTAAAATAATTAGCCCCACCTGGATTACCATTGTTGTGACTTACCCCAAAACGCAAATTAGTGCTGGTGGTATTAGACGCTCCGGTGCCCTGCCGAATAAAAACCCCATTAATATACATCATAGCTCTGGTCTTATCGTCCGTGACTACCAAATGCACCCATTCGTTAGCTTTCCATTCAGCATCCTTGACATATACCCGATCATAATAACAAAGATTACCCGGCCCAGCCGCGGCATTAGTGCAAACCGCACCGGTTGTGAAATGCTTTAAAATATACCAAGTGCCAACAGGTGCGCCAGATCTGCTATCAACTAAATATTGAGTTGCATTTTTCGTGGGCGTTTTAAACCAGACACTTAAAGTCATCGGGCCATTAAGGATGCCAACATCGCCATTTACTCGCGCGTAATCACTGTTGCCGTCCAAACTTAGCGCGGAATTTAATTTCCCTTTAGCACCATTGAGCCAGGCCGCGGTCGGCGTTGTCGAAGTGCAACTGCCGAGTCCTGACTGCGCCCCAGCCGCGCCAATAGTAATGGTCGCGCCATGGCCAAAACCAGAACTGTCATAGGCAGTCGCGCCGGTGCACTCGTCAAAGCGCCACTCGCCTTTCGGCGGTTTGGGAACTCTGGTAATTGTTACTTCGTCAACTTGGCCGGCTAGAAAGTCGCCTTTCGCTCCGCCGAGGTCAAATTGCTGGCCGATTGATACTTTGTCAGTGGCGCCAATCGAAGTAGTAGTAGCAAAATTATGATAAGGTGTGGTGCTGTGATCAATATAAGTAGATAAATTATTACCAGTATCATCCAGATATATTTCCAAATAATGCCAACTGCCGTCATTAATAACCGTGTTACCGGCATCCATCCATAAACTAGTGGCGCCATCATAAATCTGTAGCTCATTAAGGTGAACAGAAATTTTGAGCCGGTCAGTCCATGCAGGGGTAGTATTAAAACTTAAAATCGATCCATTGGCATCAAGAGTCTTGAGCCACAACGCTACCCGAAAATTATTGCCGGCAATATCGTCAGCTAAAGAATCCGCTTGCACCCAGTCGTTAGTGCCATCTAAATTGATTGAAGCGTTGACCTTGCCATTACGTCCATTCCACCAGGCATGATTATTGTCGTCCACATAACAAGTACCGGGTGCGTTTTGGGTTCCGGCAGGCGCAACCGCGCTAATTGTGATCGTCGCGCCATTGCCAAAGCCGCTGGAGTCGCCGGCTGAGATGCCGCCACAATCATCAAATCGCCACTGGGCGACCACGACCGGCTGTTGAGGTTCGGCGCTAACTGACCAGTTATAGTTCGTGCTGTATTTTAAAAACGCCGGGATTTGGCCAAGATTGGACATTGCCAAATAGCGACTAGTCGCGGTGGCTGGCAAAAAATCCAGCTCGGCCGCGTTCGACCACCGATACGTAGTGGTCGCGGTACCATCATATAACTTGACTTGATAACGAACCGGACTACCGAGATAATTGACTAGGTCACCTTTATAATCGACAAAAGTTCCCGGACTTTCCGGCGGATCAGCGTCAAGCCATTTAAAACGCGGCTGTGGCAAAATATCAGTTAAGGCACCGGCATTACTTTGACAGCCAGTGCCGTTTGATAAACAAATTTCCGGTTGTTGAGGCGGAATAGAAAGTAAATCGCAAGTATTGCCCAAAGCACTACTACAGTGCCCGGGCGACTGGACAAAAATTCGATTAGAAGTAGTAACGTAACAACTGGCGCCAGCTGGATCAACTTCGCCTGGACCGCAAGCAGAAATGTAACAAGTCGCGCCCTCGATTGAACAGCGGTTAGACCGCGTGCATTTGTAATTTGCGCCACTGTAATTATAACAAACTTCGCCGATACGACACTCCCGGCCGTCGGTGCAGTTCATGAGTAAAGTAGTTGCACTATCAGGCGACGAAACCGCTTGGGGATAAGGATCATGGCGAGCAACAACCTTAATCACGTAAGAAGTTTCGTAATCTAAAGGCTTGCCGTCGACAGTCTGATCCAAAATAAATGTTAATGAATTGGAAACGCCGATGTAGTCATATGTTAATATAGAATTCTGCAAATAAATGTCATAACTCATGCCAGTAGTCGGATTGCTGGCCGGATTATTCCACTGCCAGGTAATTGAAGCCGGCATAACTATGATTTCGTTAAGACCAGTAGGACTTGCCAGTGGGGTATAAAAATTGGTCTCATCACTCCACGTTGACCAAGTGCCTCCAGCAAAGGAATCTTTGTATCTGACTCGCCACCAATATTCAGTTGCATTCTGAAGAGTCCCTGCCGGGACATCAGTATGAATGTTAGTGATATCGTTATCACCGATGTCATAATCCCAAACATTGATTGAATAATCCAAAGGCGTGCCATCTTTTCTAATCTGCCAGTTAGTTTCATTATGATTATGAGTATCGCTAAAATCCGAACCTTCTAATGTAGGCGTTAAATTGCCAAGACCACTGCCGTTGACGGGTGATATGTTAGTAGGCTGAGCTGGCGCACTCGCTTGCGCCGGTAAAGCTAAAAAAAGCATCAGACCGGTCGCGACGCCGGCAAGTCCTGTAAGCCAAAGTTGTCTTGGAGAGCAGGGCATAATTTAGATAGCCAAAACCTTAACTTGACTGGCGGTAAAATCAACCAAGCCGCGAATATTTTGCTCCGAATGAACTTCCACCAAATCGCCAATCTTAATATCAGAAAATTTTAACAACTTCTCGCTGGTAGTGATTATAGTGGTTTCTTCGGAAATATTCCCCGGAAAAATTCGCTTTTTAAACTCGGTTTGCGGATCAGTCAACACTTTTAAAACCACATCTTTGGCGAGATAATTATTATGCGAACGGGCCGCGACCAGCAAATAATCTTGCCCCACTTTTTGCACGACGCCATTATAAACGTAAACCACCGGCGGAATTTTGAGACCGGTAACCGTTACCTCGGCCGCTTTAGGCTGTGGTTCAACTGTGATCGCCGGCGCCCGGAATTTGTAAACAACAGTAAAAACAATCCCAATCAAAATAAGGATTATCAATAAAAGCGTTACCGCGATCACCGTATTAAATTCTTTTTTAGTCATCACCTCTTTGACTTAAATTTGATATTAAAATTCTTGCCACGTCACTCACGAGTGACGCGGCTTGTGGAAAACCTGCTACTATTATACCATATGTCCACCTAAAAAAATACAACGCCCTAAAGCACGAACAAAAGCAACTGCCCGCACACTCCGGCAAAAATAGCGACCGTTAAATTATCATCCAACTTCTGGGTAAAGACTTCCACCAGCGAGGCCACCGCCGCCATCGGCAATAATATCAGCCAGGCATGTTCCAAGTGATTTATAAAAAAATATCCGGCCAACAGATTGCCGCCGAATCCGGCCAAGGTTCCTTCCCAGGTTTTATTGGAAAAAATAAATTTATGCTTTCCCCAGCGCCGCCCGACTAACGCCGAAAACGCGTCTCCCAAAATGGTCATCGAAAAAGCCGCCGCCGCGATCACGCGGTTAAACGCGGCAAAGCAGACAATCGCCGCCAAAGTCATGTAAATATGGGCGGCAAAAGTTGACTGTTCTTTTTCTCTAAATATGTTAAATTTAAAGGGCAAATAATGGATCCCGTGTTCCACGCGCAAATATTCCAACTCTAAAAATAAAAGCAGTATCAAAGTCAGCACCAAAAAAGCCACCCGCTCGCCGACAAATTCGGCCAATACAATAAAAGCGATTAGGTTCCAATAGCCCAGCAAATGCAAAATCTTTCGCAAAATTTCCCTAGACATCATACATGTATTTTTATACCATCATACCACAAGCTAAACTGCCCCGCAACTTGGCCTTTGGTTACACTTATTGCTCGGAAAAAATATTGCAGAGAGGGGATTTGGTAAAAATCGAATTCCGGCGCCAAACGGTTTTAGGATTGATTTTGCGCCAAGCTGACGTTACGTCGGCAACTCCCGGCCTCAAAGAAATACAATCACAGGAAGGCTCGTTACCGAGCTATCTGGTTGATTTGGTTGAATGGCTGGGGGCATATTACCTAACATCACCGTCATTCGTGTGGCAAATGATCAGCCCGTCTTTGCCAGCGCGGCCGCGGCCGATTAAGTTTGATTCTGCCCATGGGCTTGGGGTTGATTATTTAAAACTTAAAGTCACGGCGCTGGCCTTGCCGCTCATTAAAAAAATTTTAGACCAACGCGAACCGCGAATTGATCAAATTAATAGTCTAAATCTATCCACTGCCGCCAGATTCATCACTTACATTAAAAGCATTGAGCAAACAAAAAAACGCGGCCAGTCCGCAATTTTGATTACTCCGACAGTGGAACAGCTCGCGGTTTTAGTCAAATACTTTCCGCCGGACTGGGGAAATTCAGTATTGATTGTCTCCGGCGATCTTTATACCAACAAAAATAAATATTGGAACACCTGGCAAAAAATATTAACCAGCCAAGAGCCGCTGGTGATTCTGGGAACGCGTTCCGCCATCTTCGCGCCGCTCCCCAACTTAGGGCTGATAATTATTGATCACGCGCAGTCCATTGATCATAAACAATACGACCAAAATCCGCGTTATGACGCACGCCATGTAGCCGAAAAAATCAGCGAATTAACCGGGTGCCAATTAAAATTATTTTGCGAAGGTTTATATTTCTAAAAATGAACTTAATTATTGTCGATCTTAAAAATGAGCTTCATGGCGGTAATTATTCTTTAATTTCCAACCGCCTGCTAAAAAGCATCAATGTCGCTTTACAAACTGGCAGTAAAATTGTATTATTCCACAACCGCACTGGCTATGCCAGGCGAATAATCTGCGAAGATTGCCGCCAGATCATCCAGTGCGCCAAATGTGAGTTACCTCAAGTGGGCATTCTAGGAACTGAAAACGAAACGGAAAAAGCGCAATTGCTACGGCTCCGGTGTCCTTATTGCCAAAGTGAACGCGCCCTAGGGATTTGTCCCAAATGTAACGGCGTTAAATGGAAATTTTTGAGCTTTGGTTTAGAACGCGTTAAAACGGATTTGGAAAAACAAACTGGCGCCCGGGTAAAATTGGTGTCGTCGCTCGAATCAAAACTTTCTGTTTATCAATCTTTGTTAGTTGATTTTGATGTTTTGCTCGCCACCAGAGAACCCTTAATTGATGTCTTGCTCGAAGGTAAATCGCAACTGTCGCTCTCTGCCATCTTAAATCTTGATACCAGCTTCTACTTGCCGGACTTTAACGCGAATTTGAACGCCTTTAACCGCTTGTTACAATTTCGTAAATTTTGCCGCCAGCAGGGGACTCAAAACGCGATTATTCAGACCTACGCGCCAGAGCATCCGACGGTGATCTATGGGGCCAGCGGGGACGAAGTGAATTTTAAAAAATTTGAGTTGGCCATTCGCCATGATTTGAATTATCCGCCGGGTAATAATTTGATAAAATTAATTTGTCAAAATCAATCGGAAAAAATAGCGCGACAAACCGCTAGCCTTTTTGCCACAGAGCTAAAAAATCTGAGCAAGGATTATCAAATCTCACCCAGTTATCCCAGTTGGCCGCCGCAAGTTCGCGGGCAGTTTCGTTATCAAGTCTTGATTAAAATACCAAATCAAAACGTGGAGCCGGATCTGCGGCCGCTATCAGCCCGATCAGAAAACTTGCAACTTTTAGGACAAAAATTAGGCGCGCTGACGCCGTCGTGGATTATCGACGTTGATCCAATTTCTTCACTGTGATGTTTTTTGAACTTACGCGTTCATTGTCATTCCGAGCGGACCCCGAGCAGGAGCGAGGGGGAAGTCGAGGAATCGCTTTCGGCACAGACAAGGGATCCCTCGACAAGCTCGGGATGACAAATTGGTGTTTTTACTTATTTCCGGACAATCTATCTATAATAATACTAAACCGTTTTATAATGCTTAAAATAATCACCGAACCAAATCCAATCCTCCGACAAAAAGCAATCCCCTTCGACTGGGATAAATTAAATGTTGCGAAATTAAAAAAATGGGAACGTGAAATGATCCGATTGATGTACGCGCAGAAAGGGATCGGGCTAGCTGCGACGCAAGTTTCTCTGCCTTGGCGTTTCTGCGTCATCGGACGGGCCGCGACTGACCATATAACTGCCTCATCGGCAGGCGGGCGGAGAGGCGGAACCGATTGGTTTTTGATAAATCCCGAAATCATCGCCCGCTCCAGTGAAATGCACACGCTCTTGGAGGGCTGCCTTTCTTGTCCGAAAGTTGAACGCCCAGTGGCTCGGGCAATCTGGGTTAAAGTCCGAGCGCAAGACATAACCGGAAAAAATCTGGAATTTGACGCGGAAAATTTATCTGCCCGCGTAATCCAACACGAGCTGGATCACTTGGATGGAATATTGATTATTGATAAGTGAGCTTCGAATTTTTTGACAGACTGCCTGTCCGAGAATTGTCATTCCGAGCGGACCCCGAGCAGGGGCGAGGGGGAAGTCGAGGAATCTCTTTTAGTTTAAACAAGGGATCCCTCGACAAGCTCGGGATGACAAATCAGTGTTTTTGCTTATTTTTTTGACATTCATTATGAAAATCATTTTCACCGGCACTCCACAATTCGCCTGCCCCTCGCTCGAGGCTTTAAACCAGCACCACCAGATACTGGCGGTCATCACCGAACCGAACCGCCCTCAAGGCCGCGGGCAAAAAATCAGCCCGACACCGGTTAAGGAATTAGCGCTCAAGTTGGGACTGCCGATTTTGGAAAAACCGATAAATCAATTAATTTTTGATATTCAGAATTTACAGCCTGATGTTTTAGTGGTAGTCGCATACGGAGAAATCATCCCTCCGGAAATTTTAGCCATCCCACGTTTCGGGGCGATTAATATCCATCCCTCGCTTCTGCCGCAATACCGCGGATCCTCTCCCATCACCGCCGCGATTTTAAACGGCGATTCTGAGACCGGCGTTAGTTTGATTAAAATGACTTCGAGCATTGATGCCGGGCCGATCATCGCGCAAACCAAAATGCAAATCAGCCCAACCGAAACCGCCGGCACTTTAGAAAAACGCTTGGCCTTGGAGAGCGCCGAACTGCTGGTCAAAACTCTTCAGGAAAAAATTCTAGCGCGACCCGCTTGCCCGCAAACTGGTGCCGTAACTTACGCTAAAAAAATCAAACCCGATGATGCCGAGCTTAAATTGACAAAACCAGCAGTAACTTTAGAAAGACAAGTGCGAGCTTATAACCCTAAACCTGGCGCTTTTTTAAAAATGATCCAAATTGATCGCTTAAAAATTTGGCAAGCCCGAATGACGACCCCGCTAACTTCCTCTGAACTGTTGACCACTCCCCTCTCGCCGATCAAAGTTTATGCCGGTGAGCCGATAATCGAGACAACTAACGGCAACTGGCTGATTTTGGAGGCAGTCCAGCCGCCCGGAAAAAAAGTAATGAGCGGACAAGAATTTGTAAGGGGGTATTTAAAAACAACTTTATAATTTTGCGCTGGTCAAAATTCAGCCACGCAAACCAAAAACCCCCCGAATACTCAGGGGGATTTTTAATATGCTAAATTGACGCGCCTAAATCACGCGCCCGCTTCCGGCACCGGCAACGCC
>Ga0208953_1000303_pt1 | contig 46881 bp, 48 predicted proteins | sample RifOxyB2_FD_184033 | JGI IMG/M metagenome (GOLD analysis project Ga0208953, IMG submission 184033) | Groundwater microbial communities from Rifle, Colorado - Rifle Oxygen_injection B2 (SPAdes) | ecosystem: Environmental > Aquatic > Deep subsurface > Groundwater | place: USA: Rifle, Colorado...
CTGGAGCCGTCGAACAGGATTGAACTGTTGACCCCTTCCTTCTTTTGTACCTCCGTTTCGCCTTACTCACGTATGGCGGAGGAATAGACTGTATATTGAACCTTCCCTCGCGGGTTAGGCTCCCCTTGTCAGTCGTTCGGGCGGACGCTTACGCGTTGCCGCCACGGTCTTGGCCTCGTGACAGGCTATTAACCGTTATTCGGGATTCACCATACCGTTACCAGCATGGTGGGCTACGTCTCTGTAGAGACGTGACCATGGAAGTGCTCTACCACTGAGCTACGACGGCACTGTGTGGTACTGCTATCGGAACGCCATCACACGGGTGAAGCGCTCCCATAGAAATACAGTGGGCTGTCGCCTCCGGCGACCGCTTTTGTGTTAGATGTGGTATCTATCCCTGACGGAACGGGCGTTCCGCCCGTACCCTTAGCGATATTCCCAATCTACACATCAGACCACTTTATTACCATGGATGCGCTCTACCAGCTGAGCTACCGCGGCAGGTGCGGCAGAACTATACCAAAGGCTCCGCCGGTTGTGAAGAGTCCTCGGCGAAACCGGCCAGACGATCTTCGAATTCCTTGATTTTTTGGTTTTCCGGATTCGCGTTTTTGAGAAGCATGATTCCTTTTTTGGCGTCCCCAAGCTCCTTTGACGCGAAAGCGGTCTCCACGTACCGGTCGATGAACTTCGGGTTGCTTGGCCTCAGCTCCACGCATCGGCGCAAATACTCAAGCGCTTTTTTTAAATTTTCCTCTGCAAGTTCCACCTCGGCCAGACTCACGTACACGCTTGCGTCGTTCGGAGAAATACGCAGGGTGAATAACAGGGTTTCCCGTGCCTGGGCGTACTGTTTGTTCCAAAGATACAGGTTCCCGAGCCCTTCGTATGCCTTCACGTGCTTCGGATTGTGGCTGATGATCTCGATGTACCGCTTCTCGGCGGGGATATACTCTTCCTGGCGCACGAGACCCTCGGCCTCGGCGAGCAAACGCTTGATGGTTTCCAGATCCACCGCGTGCGATCCGTCCGGCGGCGTGCGCTTGAGCTTTTGATAATACTGCTCCATGGCGTAGAGCCTTTGCACGGCACGCCTGCCGACCTTGGACGCGACAGTAACCCCTTGACGCGCGGCCTTTGTCACGGTTCCGAGTTTCTCCGCGCCGACGCGCTCGAATTTCTGCAGGATGATTTGCTCCTTAAGCCGTCTCATGCGCTCGGTTGGAATCGATGACACGTCGATGGAGCGTACCTGCGGAACCTTGCGCAAAATAACCCAGGCGGCCGCGCCGACGGATGCGATCAGGACCAGAATGGAAATCAGTGGCCACCACATAGGAATTATGCCGCGCGCGCGTCAAGCACGTCCGCAGCCGCGTCTAATATTTTTGTAAACTCGGACAGCTTCACGGATGCTCCTCCGACCAGCAGACCATCTACCTCGTCTTCGCGCAGAAACAAATAGGCGTTGGAACCGTCAATGCTCCCGCCGTATAGCACGGCAACCTGTTCCGGCTTGATGCCTGGCAGAAGCTCGGGAACGAGCGAGCGGATCCACGCGTGCATGGCGACCGCGTCCGCGGGCGTGTCCGACGTTCCGGATCCGATCGCCCACACGGGCTCGTACGCGAACAGAATGCGCTCCTTGTGCCTCAGGTGCAAGTCGGCCAGCGCGCCGCGCAGCTGTGCCGCGACCACGTCGCGTTCCTTCCCGTCCGCGCGATCCGCTGCCCCTTCCCCCACGCACACAATTGGAACCATGCCCGCGGAAAGCGTCCGAATGACCTTTTGATTCACGGACGCATCGGTTTCCCCAAACAGGTGCCGGCGCTCGGAATGGCCGACAATAACGTGCGTCACGCCGAGCTCAACCAGCATCCGCGTGGAAATCTCCCCGGTAAACGCGCCCTGCTCCTCCGCGGCGACGTTCTGCGCGCCAAGCGACGCGTGCGAGCGCGCCACGACCTTGCGCACCTCGCCAAGCGCCGTGAATGGCGGGCACAGCGCCACCTCGGGCAAACGCTTCTTCCCACGCAACGCAAGCAGCACCCCGCGCGCAAGCGCCACGCTCTCGCGCGTCCCAACGTTCATCTTCCAATTGCCAACGATGGTTTTCATAGGATCCCAGCCGCCTTGAGAAAGGCGTTCCCGTCCTTGAACGGACCAATGGCCGCCACGGCCATCCTTGATTGGTCGAGCACTTCCCTCGCGACTTTCTTCACGTCGGCCACAGTCACGGCGTCGGTTTCCCCCATGCGTTCCTCGGGCGTCATGGCCTCCCCGAGAAGCAGTTCCTGACGCGCGTACCAATCCGCGCGGTTTGACGACTCCTCGAGCTTCAGGAGGATGCGGCCGCGGAAATGATCCTTTGCCTCCTTAAGCTCGCGATCCGTCACGCCGGAACGCTTGATCTTCTCCGCTTCGCCGAGAATCGTCTTCATTGCCTCTGGCAAACGCTTCTTGTCGAGCCCCGAGCGAATCATGAACGCCCCCGTGTCATCGTACGCGCCGTTTTCCGCGCGAACGAAATAGCACAGCCCCTTGCGCTCGCGGACGCTGATGAACAGGCGCGACGACATGGTGCCGCCGAGGATCGTGGCAAGCAGCGCGAGCGACGGGTTACGCGCGTCCGCAACGCCAAACGACGGAAAGCCAAGCGCGACCTGGAGCTGCTCGACGTTCTTGAACTGCACGTTGCAGCGCGGACGCGAAGATTTCTCCAGCGACACAAACGGCTCGTAGGCCTTTGGCTCCGGCCTTGCCTTCACGCTCCCGAACGTCTTCTCGATCGCGGCGAGCGTTTTCTTGTCAACCTTCCCCGCCACCGCGACGACCATGCGCGACGGCACGTAATGCTCGTCACGATACGCGATCACGGCCTCGCGCGTCATGGAGCGCATGGTCTTTGGCGATCCCGCGATGTTCCAGCCGAGCGTTGATCCGTGAAACAGCGTCTCCTCAAGCAAATCCTCGACGTGCATCATCGGATTGTCCGCGTACATGTTGATTTCCTCGATGATCACTCCGCGCTCGCGGTCCATTTCCTTGGGGTCGTACTTCGAATGGAAGATCATGTCATGCAGCACGTCGATGGCAAGCGGCAAATGTCCAGCCGCGATGGTCACGTAATATCCGGTATATTCCTTTCCCGTGAACGCGTTGTACTCCGCGCCGACCGCGTCGAGCGCGCGGCTGATATCGAGCGTGGTCGGCCGGCGCTTGGTCCCCTTGAACATGAGGTGCTCGATGTAATGCGACGCGCCGTTGATCTTCGGATACTCGTGACGCGAACCGACTTTCGTGAACACCAGTACCGTAGCCGCTTCCGTGCCGGAGAACGGAAGCAGGTGCACGCGCATGCCATTCGAAAGGACAATGGGCTTCTTCATACCGACAATTTCTCATTCAAATAGATTTCAAGTTCCGCAAGCGCGACGCGTTCCTGCCTCATGGTGTCGCGGTCGCGCACGGTAACGGCCTGGTCGCCCAGCGTATCAAAGTCCACGGTGACGCAAAACGGCGTGCCGATTTCGTCCTGGCGGCGATAGCGTTTGCCAATGGACTGCGTTTCGTCGTAGTCGGTGGCAAAGCGCCGGCGCAAGCGGTCGGCAAGCGGCTGGGCAACGACGGTTAGCTCGTCCTTCTTCGACAGCGGGAGAATGGCGACCTTGAACGGCGCGAGCGCCTTCGGAAGCTTCAGCACCACGCGCGTGTCGGTTTCACCTTTCTCCGCGGTCGGTGCCTTTTCTTCGGTGTACGCTTCCAAAAGCGTGATGAGCACGGTGCGGTCGATGCCAAACGTCGGCTCGATCACGTGCGGCACGTACTTCTCGTTGGTCTTCGGGTCCGTGAAGCGCATGTCCGCGCCCGACGCTTCCATGTGACGCCGCAAATCGTAGTCGCCGCGATAGGCGAGGCCGTACAGTTCCTTCAGGCCGAACGGATACTGGTACTCGATGTCGACCGTACGCTTGGAATAATGCGCGCGCTCGCCGTCCTCGATTTCATGAAACACGAGATGCTCGCGCTTCACGCCGCAAAAGTCGAGCCAGCCCTTCATTTGTTCCAACCAATACTCAAACCACTTCTCCCATTCCGACTCGTGCACGAAGTACTCGAACTCCATCAGGTTGAACTCGCGGGTGCGAAAAATGAAGTTGCCCGGGGTAATCTCGTTGCGAAAGCACTTGCCCTGCTGCGCGATGCCAAACGGCACGCGCTTGCGGCTCGTCATGAGCACCTGCGGCAAATCAACGAACATGGCTTGCGCAAGCTCGCCGCGCAGATACGCCACGGACTTGTTGTCCTCCGTGGAGCCAATGAACGTCTTGAACAGCAGGTTGAAGTTCTTCGGGTCCGTGAACCCATCCTTTGCCCCGCAGCGCGCGCACGGCTTTGACGCGTCGATCTGGTCGGCGCGAAAACGCTCGTGGCACTTCTTGCATTCGACGAGCGGATCCGTGAACCCGTCCACGTGGCCGGATGCCTCCCAAACCTTGGGATTCATGATGATGGCCGCGTCAATGCCAACCATGTCGCCGCGCGACGTGACGAATCGGCGCCACCACGCGTCCACGATGTTACGCTTGAGCTCGGTGCCGAGCGGACCATAATCCCACGAGTTGGCCATACCGCCGTAAATGTCGGAGCCCGGAAACACGAACCCCCGCTGCTTCGCGAGGGCAACCAGCTTGTCCATTGTCACTTGTTCGTTCATACGGTCATGATCTCCTCTTCCTTTTGTTCGCCAATCGATTCCACCAGCTCGGTGAATTCCTTCGTGGTCTTGTCGAGTTCGTCGAGCATCTTAAACTTTTCATCCTCGCCGATCTCCTGCTTCTTGACCTCGTCGCGCGCGCCCTCGCGCACGCCGCGAAGCGCGATCCGCGCCTCCTCGCACTTCTCCTTCATGATCTTCACGAGCTTCTTGCGCGTCTCCTCGGTCATCTGCGGGAGCGCAATGCGGATAATCTGACCGTCGACGGCCGGATTCACGCCGATGTCCGCGTCGCGAATCGCCTTTTCGACGGCTTGCAAAAGCGACTTGTCCCACGGATCAATGATGATCGTCTTGGCATCCTGGACGTTGATGGACGCCATGCTCTTCAGGTCCATGTTGGAACCGTACGCCTCCACGCGCACGTTTTCGACGAGCTGCGGGGACGCGCGTCCCGTACGAAGCGAGGCCAGCTCCGTTTGGAGATGGTCGAGCGCCGCCTGGAATTCATTTTTTTTCGCTTGGACGAATGGATGCATATTATTTTTCAATCGTCGCGACGCCCAGATAGGCCACGCTCGTATGCGTCGGGTCTAGCACGAGCGCCATGGGGACGCGCGTGGTCGGAATCTTGGTCGTGGTCCACTTCACGCCCCCGTCGAGCGAACGATAGAAGGTGGTCCCGGCCGCGTACGCGATTTCGTTGGTATCCGCCGGATTCATCGCGAGCGTATGGATGTCCACCTGTCCGGCCGAGGAAAGCAGCTGCAGCGCCTCCCACGTGTTGCCGAAATCCTTGGAACGCAAGATGCCATAGGCCGTTGCCGCAAGAACCGTCCCGCCGGTCTTGTCTTGGACGAACGCGGATACCTTAGCCGCATTCTTGAATTCCTTCAACTCGTCCTTGATCTGCGTCCACGCGATCCCGGAATCCGTGGTCTTGTAAAAGCCGTCCGTTTCCGTGCCGACCAGCACCACGCGGCTGTCCGCGTTCGATACCATCAGGCCGGTGATGCTTTTCTTGCTGGAAAGCGACGTCTGCCAGGTGACGGCCCCGTCCTCGCTTTTGAGCACGTCGCCGTTCGAAAGGCCGATCCAAACCATGAGCGGGTTGTACCAGTCCACCGCGATGCGCCTGATCGTCACGCCCGCGCGCGTCTCGACGTACGCCTCGGAATCAAAGGACCGCAGGCAGTCCTCGGTCTTATAGAGGCGCTGTCCCTTGGCGACGTACACCACGCACACGTTCGTCGGATCGACCTCCACGGCGGAAATCTCGCCTTCCTTCAGGCCGGCGTCGCGCGGCTGCATCCAGCCCGTCGCGCCGTCGAGCGAGTACAGAAGGCCCTGGGAAACCGTCCCGGCATACAGCGCCGCATTGTCCTGCGGATCCATCTCAAGCGCGATGACGTTGGTTCCGCCGATGGTTCCCACGCCCTTCGCGGACGGGATCGCCGTTTGCTGCGTCCATGCGGACCCCGCGTCCGCGGTCATGAACACGCCGCCGTCGTTGCCGCCCGAAGTGCTGCCGCCGAAACATCCCGCGCCGGTGAGGGCGATCGTTGCGGCGAGCACGAAAAGTTTTTTCGCAGGGGACAGAGGAGACAATGGGGACATATGGGACAGAGAATTAGGTGGATATATTTTGTTTGACGGAGAGGACGAATCGATGGAGTAAATAACCGACTTCTGATCGTATCCTTCCGAGAGATTCAAACTGCTCATTATTGAAACATCCTACGCTTTTTCCAAACTCGAGGCCATACTCCAGCTCTGACAGCGACGCGGCGGCAATATTCAAATATCTTAGAAATTCTTTCCGGGATCCTCTTGCGTACCCTTCTACAAAGTTCGCTGGCACGGAGTAAGCCGCGCGGCGGAGTTGTGATGCGAACCACCGTAGATCCGAACCATTAAATGACTTCGTCTCCTGAAACACTGCAACCGCCAATTCATGAGCCCGCTGCCAGACCACAAACTTTCTATAAGCCTTTTCCATATCCTCTGTCCCATTTGTCCCAATCGTTCTCAAATGTCCCCTCTGTCCCAATCGTCCTCACCAATCCCCTTCTCGGTCAAATCACGACATGCTCCAATGCCAATTGTGGATTGACATTGTGTTCCGCGGCTTCGCGGGCCTCGCGCAAGCGGTCGAGCACGCGCACGTACCGCGCATCACCGGCGAGCATTTTTTCCCGCGCGGCCTCTTCCCACGCGTCGAGAATCTTCGCGAGCGCGGTGGCCTTGTCCGCCTCGGCCTTTGGCAGAAGATCCGCCACCAGCGCGAGCCGCTTTGGGAGCGAGGATGACATGATGGTACCAAACGCGCCGGTCGCCGTGTCGCGTTCCGCCCGGTACGCGCCGTCCGTCACGAGCCGAATCGCCACGCCGGGCCGACCGCCCGAGAGCCGCGCCACGCGCGTCGCCTCCTCGCGGTCAAACCCGCGCCCGACGAGCGCCTCCGCGATGGTCGCCTCCGGCACCGGATAAAACCGGAGCACCTGGCAGCGCGACGCTACCGTGGCCGGCACGGACTCGATCGTTTCCGCGCGCAAGATGATCACGGTGTCGCCGCGCGGTTCCTCAAGCGTTTTCAGGAGCGCGTTCGCGGCCGCGATGCTCATCCAGTCGGCTTCCTCGACGAACGCGGTTTTCCGTTCGCCGGAAAGCGAGGTGAGTGACAGCCTGTCCCGCAGCTCGCGAATCTGCTCGATGGAAATTGACGACTTCAGCTTGCCTGTTTTCTCATCCCGCGGCCTGGAAATAACCATGAGATCCGATTCGGTCAACATCCGCCGAGCCACCGCGCTCTTTCCGATTCCATCCGGCCCGACAAAGAGGTAGGCATGCGCCAAATGGTCGCCCGCGACCTGTCGGCACAGCGTCTCGACGATCTTTTCGTGGCCAATGATCCCATCGAGCATATGAGTAGAGAGAAGTATAACACATTTCCTGCCTGATGGCCGGTAGTCACAAGCGCATCTCCCATCAACGGCCTTCTGGTTGATTTACCATGTTTGTCCAGTTTATTCTGACACTCATATTTAGCTAATCTAAGCAGATTATCCAGCTTCTACTCTTGACAAATCCGGTGAAATATGATATTGTACATGCACGTTACGATGATCAAGCGTGAAGCGACCGTACGAAGCGGCTGCAAAGCGCCTTACAACTGATGGGGAGAGAGAACGCGCGCTGCCCGCGCCCAACGGCAGTAAACCAAAGCTTATGTCCCCACGCGGGGACATGAAGGCCGGTTTTTGTACGTATCTCTCAAAGATGTGTACGAAAACCGGCCTTTTCGTTTACCCCTAACGTTGCTCCGCAAGGAGCGAAGTGGGGTTCTCCGGTAGAGACCTGGAGGAGAGAGAAAACATTCTTCCAAAGCCCTACAGGGCGGCGGAAGGTGTGGATCCTAAATGCAGCGCCCTGGTTCATCCCAAACGAAGCTCCGTAAGGAGCGGAGTGGGACCACTAGCTCGATGCATCCCAATTGGATCCACGAGGACCGACGCGAACCGTGCTTGCACGACGAGCGTACGGCCCTCACCCACCACCTCCAGATTTCTGCCGAAGAGAACGCGTGCGACTCCGAGGCCTGGCCAGAGCGGAATGAGAAAAATCGAATGGGACAAAAGGAACAGACGGGACAAAGGGGACAAAGGATGAGGAAGAAATTCCAAATCCTCTGTCCCATCTGTCCCACTTGTCCCCTCTGTCCCCTGCGTAATTTTCCTCACCCCGCTCTGGCCACTCACCACGTCAATTCGACGCGGCGGCCAATAGGAGAGCATCATGTCCACCGCGACCCGCATCGGAAAAATCGAGCGAAACTTCGTTATCGAGGCGGTCAAGGCCGTCCTCGGGAACGACAGCCGCCTGAGCGCCCTCGGACGCGACTTCTTCGTCGGCTCCCCCGAGAGCTGCCTGTACTGGACCGCGCTCGTCCGCGCGGTCCTCGAGGCGGAGGCCGAAGCCGAGGAGCAGATCGCGAAGGAAGCCCGCCAGCTCGACGCGCGCCGCGGGATCCAGCCCTGGCAGACCTTCAAGGCGGCGAACGCACGGAAGGAGAAGCTCGCCAGGTTCGACCACGCCCTCTCCGAAGCCCGCGCCGCCGACGAGACCACGCGCCTCGCCCGCGAGGCCGAGCGCGCGGCCAAGGCCGCCGCCGCCCAGGCCTCCTAGGCCACGCCCCAGGTAAGAGACCTCACCCGTCTCGCTCGACACGCCTGGAAAGCAAAGGTGTCGACGGTCGATGCGCGACCGACAGTTCCGAAAGGGACAGCGCCGTCGGCGGACGTAAATCGCCTGGTTGCTCATCCCAGCTTGATGAGCGCCCTACTGCGAGCTTGATCGCGAGATCGAGAACGCTGAGGGAGAAGTAAAACGCAGGGGACATAGGAAATTTTCCTCATCCTCTGTTCCCTCTGTCCCCCATGTCCCCTCTGTCCCAAGCGTTCTCACTAGTCCCCTCTGTCCTCTCGGGAAATGACGCTCGCGTTTCGGTGTCGAAAATCCTCCCGTAGGAGTATTGACACCGGAGCGCGATCGTCATGCCCGACGAGTACGCCAACCTGTCCAAGGAGTTCACCATGTCCCGGAACGTTTCCGTCCTCCCCTCCTCCTCCACCCGCCCCGTCGCCCTGTTCGACGAGCGGGGGCAGATCACCGCGATGGGCCTGAAGGCCGTCGCGGCCCTGCAGGCCGCTGGCCTGCAGGTGAGCGAGATCACCGAGGCCGAGGCCGTCGAGGTGGTCCACCGCGCCACTCGGCCGGTGGCCAATGTCGAGATCGTGGAGCACACGGTCTCGACCATCGCCCTCGTCGCCGCCACGGTCGAGGCCGTCGCGGCCCCCGTGGTCGTCGACGCGGCGCGGTTCCCGCCGCCGGCGCACGGCAAGTACGCCAACGCCCCGGTCAGCCCCCGTCGATGGGGGCCGAAGGCGAAGGTGGTGGTGGCCCCGCCGCCGACGCCGCTCCCCTCCCGCCCCCTCACCAAAGGGGAGATGGAGGACCGGCTCCGCCGATGGACAAGTGGCGGCCGCCGCTAGCGGGAGGAGGAAATACGGTTTGGAAGTTGTCCGTGAAACTGAAACAACTTCCCTGGTTGCTCATCCCAGCTTGATGAGCGCCCTACTGCGTAACTGACCTTTCGAGGTCGGGGGCGCTGAGGGCGAGGATTCGCCCAACACCTAGTCGCTCCCCGCTAAGACCTGGACAGTCGAAGCGGCAACTGGAATGCGGAACCCAGTTGAAAAGCGACCGGAAGAGACAGGTTGCCGGTGGGCGCTGCGGAGGACTGTCTCCGCCAGCGCGTTGCGAAATCCGGTTTGTCCCTTGACGGCTGGCGTCGCGGGCAAACGTGCTCGAGCGAACGCTCGCGCGCACCGGCAGCCTGTCTGCTTCTTCCACTTTCTTTCTGGGGACGGACTTCACACGTCCCCGCGCTATCGGAGTGTGTGAGAACGAATGGGACAAAAGGGACGTTTGAAAACGCAGGGGACAGAATGGACAAAGGCGTAGGAAATTTTCCTCATCCTCTGTTCCCTCTGTCCCCCATGTCCCCTCTGTCCCAAGCGCTCATCCCCTCCGACCGCGCCCGGACCGGCGCCCCTTCTTCTCCCAAGCCCGGGAAAGAAGCTCCATAGGAGGTCCACCATGTTGTTGTCCTACCTGATCGAAACCGCCATCAACGCCACCCACCCCACCGACCGGGCCGCCGCGGCCCGGAAGGCGTTCGTCGAGATCGGCGGGTTCGCGGCGGCGAACCAGAGCCGGATCGCGAAGGGCGACGAGCCCTTCACGCGGGTGGCCGAGGTCCCCATGTGGACCGTGATGAAGGTCGTGCGCCCGATGATCGAGGCACACCGCGACCAGCAGACCGCCGCCGCCCTCGTCGCGACCGAGGTGGTCCTGGTCCCCGTGGACCAGGCCCCGCGCCGCCGCGGTCAGCGCGGTGGGAGACGTCACGCGGCCAAGCCGCAGGCCGTCCCCCGCGCGCCCGCCGAGCGGACGCTCGCCCAAGGCGAGCGGTGGTGCAATGCGTGCCCCAGACGGCACGTGTTCAACCAGCAGGACGGACGCGTCCCCCCGCTCGTGGAGCTGCGCAAGCGGTTCCAGGATGGGCCCCCGACACGCGAGCAACTGCTCGAAATTTCGGGGTGCGGGGCCACCGCGCGCGACGGGTGGTTCCCCCTCGATGTCGCGGTCGAGGGGATTCGGCAGCGCGCGGCCGACCGCCAGGCCCGCGCCGAGCGTGAGGCCGAGCGTGAGGCCCGGCAGCTCGAGACGACGGTCGGCGGGAAGGCGGGGCGAATTCTCGCCTCCGCCACCCGCCGCGCCGCCGCGGCCCCCAAGACCTCCTCCGCGCCGGCCAAGCCGCGCGGGGAGGAGCGAAGCCACCACGGCGACGGCACGCTCCAGGGCGGCCTCGCCGCCCTCCGGCTCGCCAAGTAGCCCCCCGGCTACGCCTCGCGACGCACACGGGGAGCGCGTCGCGAGGCCACCCCTTCTCTGACGGACCCCCAGCGTCCGTCACCCCCTCAAAGCGTTTGACTCAAGTCGAACCCTTCGAGGAGGTAAACATGTCCACAAAGGCAAAGAGGGCCGTGGCCGTCGCGATTTGTCTCGCGACGGGCTACGGCCTCAGCGGAATTATCTTCTCCCAGCCGCCTGCAGAGGTGGCTGGTAAAATCGTAGCCGCCATGAGTGGCGTGGCTGCGATGTACCTCGTGGGCAGGATCCCCTACCGAGGGTAATTCTGCGCGACCCCCCCCTGCAACCGCCAGGTGCTGTCCAAGACAGTGCCTGGCACCAATTACAACGGGTCGCCCGCGCATCGACGCCGAGCGGAGGCCCAAAACATTCGCACTGGTGTGCGAAATAGGAGAAGGGATGCACCCATCCCAGTTCGGTTGACGAGCTCTTCTCACAACCGAAAAAGGCCAGCCGCGTTAATAACGACGCCAAGCTGGCCATAACAAACCGTCCTGTGCAAGCCGAAACGCGCAGGACATCACCCAAAACCGAGCCGCCCGCAAACCGAACGCGGAGGCTCACAGCAAAACGCGCCAAACGGCGCGATGGAGAAAAGGATGACAATCCTTTACCCGTCGAAGTTCGGTTAGCCCGGCTTCGACGCAAACGCCGATGCAACACTACACTGATACTGACACGGATACCTCCGTGTGAGTGTCCAAACGAGGACAAGGCCTAGGGAGAAAACGCGGCAGGAAACATATTATCCTGCCCAACGTCGAAGAAACGTGGCATGCACGGAGAAATCATGCCTGTCTCGACGAGAGGCCAAGCGTTTGGAATTCACACGGAGAAACCGTGTTCTGGGGAACCGAGAGCGCAATTTGCTCGACGTTCCCTATCCCTCAAAGTGTTTGAAAACGCAGGGGACAAAGCGTTCTCATCTGTCCCCAAGCGTAATATCTCAAACCCTTTGAGGGGACTTCAACCCGCGTGCTCGGAGGAGAGAGCCAACCGGTCGGCGCCTCAAAACGCTAGCCGGCGGTTGCCAAATGTGATGACCCGGCAGAGCCTGACAGGCTCTAAGCTGGCTCGTTACATACGCCCGGTGACCATGGTGTACACCGACCGCAAGGTAGGTCACTGCACCCCTGCCCTCCGAGCTCGCGGGTTCATCTCGCGAATCTCTCCCCTCAGCAAAAAGCCGCCTTTTGGGCGGCTTTTTGCGCGACAAGCATGGGATTTCTTCCCACCCTGCGACTCTCTCCTCTACTCATCCCCAACGAAGCTCCGAAGGAGCGAAGTGGGATGCCGCTGAAAACGAGGGAATCGCTTCCAGCGGAGGGATGAACCTATCATGATGCACTTTCTTTGTCAAGACTTTCTGGATCGTACGGGAGGCAATAAGCGTTTTATCGCTAGGTTGAGTAAAATATATTTGTCCAGCGATATCTGACAAACAGGCGATCCTCCCTTGACAGCCGGGCATGGTTCTGGTATAGTCCTCCCTCGCTTCGAGGGCTACGTCATTGGTGACGGCGCAACGCGGCGGGAAACACGGGAGGACGGCTTGAACAAGCCCACATGTTCGGCGCGTCGTGTCGTCCTCCGTTCACGGAGCACGACCAATGTTCGGAACCATCCTGATTGCGGCCATGAGTGGCCGCGAAGTCGACACAGACAGCGCCCCCACCGACACCGCCGACCCCGCTGCGATGCGGACGGCCGGACTGTTCGGAAGTGGGAGCCTAGCTCCCGCGACGCCTAACGAGCTCATCGAGCTCGTGCGCGTGCGCGACCCAGCCCCGGCGGCCCCCGCCCACTTCTGACCCCTCCTCCCGGGGTCAACGACAACCTGCGGCTCAAGGCCAGCGACACGCGCTCTGCCTGAGCCGTTTTTTCATTTTAACTTTTTCTGCTCGGAAACCCCTCGCTTCCCTTCCAGGCAAGTTCAAACAGCGCGCGGATTCCGTCGGAGATTTCCTGGCTCGTAAGCACGATAGCGAGAATCGCGGTCTTGTGCGAATAGAGGCACACCGTGTTCCCCCGCACCGTGATTTCCGCGTGCATGGTCGGAAACAGATTTCGCGGCACGGCGCGTACCTCCAGGTTCTTCCACACGGGCACCTTGCTCAGATCCTCGCCGTCCATGACGAGCAGCGCACGGTATGGCACGGACTTGGCCGCGAAGTCGCGCAAGTACTCGTCGCGCCCGGTCTCAAGCTCGTCGCTTGGCGACTCCGGTTCCACCGACAGGATTTGCAAAATCTCGCCTTCCAGCCTCATGAACGTCTCCCGAACCGTCTTCACGCCCTCGACCCCCTCGAGGTATCGGATCTGCGGCTTCGCGCCCTCTGCGTTGTAGAGCGCGGCAAGCATTGGGAACACGGTTTCGAATTCCTGTTCTTTTTGATCGAGCTCCTTGCGCTGCATGCGCAGCACCGCACGCAGACGGTCCGGAGTTTCCGCGGCATAATAGCGTTTCTTTCCGCGCACAAAGGAACTCATGAGCCCGCGGTTCATGAGCGATTCGATCATCACGTAGGTGGTCGCGCGATTGACCTTTCCCTTCCGGCTGATGTCCTGCACCGGGGACGGACCGAGCTCGAGCGACGCGAGATACACGGACGCTTCCTTTTCGGACAAACCAAAATGACCTAATTCGCGGATCAATTCTTCCATACTGAAAAATTATACCATGCCGCGCAGGGTTTGGAGCACCGTGGCTGCCGTTTTATCCCATGAATATCCTTTCGCGCGGTCGAATCCTTTTGCTCGCAAGCTCTCATCAAGGCCGTTTTCAATCACGATGCGCGACAATGCCTTTGCCCATGCCTCCGGCTCGCTCGGCGACGCGTACAATGCCGCGTCCGCGCACACCTCGCGGTGCGCGCCGATGTCGGACACGATGAGCGGCGCGCCGCATGCGGCGGCCTCGAGCGGCGGGACACCAAACCCCTCGTACCACGACGGGAACAAAAACGCCGTTGCCCCGTTCATGAGCGCGGCAACGTCCGTGTCCGGGAGATAACCGAAGTACTTGATGGAACCTTTCGCCGAAGACCGATCCACGTACATCTTGATCTCACCGAATCCAAATCCGGGCGACCCTACCAACACGAGTTCAAACGGGTCTCCGACCCCACGGCTTGCCTTGAACAGCTCGAACGCGCGAACAATGGTCTTCACGTTCTTTTTCGCGTCCATCCGGCCGACATACAGGAAGTAATTCCGGCCGACGCGATGCTTTTGCCTGACCGGCTCAACAGCCGCGTCATCGAGCGGACGATACACGGTTTGGTTTACCGCGTTTTGCGCGACGACCAAACGGTCCTCGGCAACCTTGTACAACTCCATGATCTCGCGCTTTGTAAACTCGGAAACCACGAACACTTTTTTTGCTCGACGCAAGGTATGTCGAATCTCCCTCGTTTGTCGGCGACGTCCCGCGGAGTCGTATACGTTCGGAACGCGGCGGAAGCCGACGTCATGCACCACGGCCGCGCAGTTTCCAAAAAGCGGAAGCCCTTGTGCGGGAACGAGCAGCACGTCCGGACAATGCCGGAGCATCTCCCAGCTGACCCGTCCCTTCATCCATGCAAACGGCAGCGGCCACTTGAGATTCTCAGGAGAAAACAAAACGACCCGCTCATCCTCCCCAAGCGGCTGTCGTTTGATTGCCTCGATCAGATGATAGGCGTACCACTCCACCCCGGAGCGCTGCGGCTTGTTCGCGGAGGAAGCGTCAATCGCGTAGGTCTTCATATCAGGAGGTGAAAATGCTTCGTTTGTATGCCTCGAGGTTCTCCAAAGCAATGCCGGTTCCCTTTGCCACGCACATCTGAGGATCCTCCGCGACGAACGTGGGAACGCCGGTCGCCTCCGCGATAAGGGTATCGAGATTCCGAAGCTGCGACGATCCGCCCGAAAGCATGATCCCCTTGTCCATCACGTCCGCGGACAGCTCCGGAGGCGTTTTGTTCAACACGTCCTTTACCGTGGCGATGATGCCGTCGAGCTCATGCTGGATGGCGGTCGTCACGTCGTCGGAAGTCACTTCCACGAGCTTCGGGAGCCCGGTAATCATGTCGCGTCCCTTTACCTCCATGGTGAGCTTATCGGGCATATACATGGCAGACCCGATCTGAATCTTTACGTCCTCGCTCGTGCGTTCGCCGATCGCGAGTCCGTACTTGCGACGAATGTACTCGGAAATGGCCGCGTCGAACTTTACGCCGCCGATGCGCACCGATTCCGACGCCACGATGCCGCCGAGCGAAATCACGGCCATCTCAGCCGTGCCGCCGCCGATGTCGATGATCATGTGGCCGGATGGGGATCCGATCGGGATGTTCGCGCCAATGGCGGCCACGATTGGCTCCTTGATGATGTACGCCGCCTTCGCGCCGGCCGCGAGCGTGGCGTCGATGACCGCGCGACGCTCCGTGGAAGTAATGCCTCCCGGCACCGCGACCATGACCTCCGGACGAAACAAGCGCACGCCTCCGAGCGCCTTATTGATGAAGTACCGTAGCATCGCCTCGGTGGTGCGATAATCGGCGATCACGCCGTCCTTGAGCGGACGGCGGGCGACGATAGTGTCTGGCGTGCGACCAAGCATGTCCTTGGCCTCCTTTCCGACCGCGAGAACTTTCTTGTCCGCATACGACACCGCGACCACCGATGGTTCGTTGATAATAATACCGCGCTTCGGCACATAGACGAGCACGGTGGTCGTTCCCAAATCAATGGCGATCTTTTTCTGAAACATACCCGCTACAGTTCGACAGTAAACTCCAGGTCCTGATCAAGTTTCGTGTTCAGTCGGTACGTATCGTCTCCCCACTCTCCGCTGTCTTCCGGAATGGAAGCATCCGTGACATTCTTATCAAAATCAAGGTCGAGCGTCAACTCATGGTTTTGCGTTCCAATCTGCTTCAGGTACCGGAGATCATAGGAACCATTTTGAATGTCCTCTACCACCGAATCCGCCAAGGCAAACTCAAAGATCAGCGTGCGACTTTCGCCCGGCTCAATGGAAATAAACGTGCCAAACGACGTCATACCAAGCTCGTTCGTGACATCCACGAAGGCAGCCGCGCCGGTCGGATTGTGCAGCTTGTCGTCGAGCATGGACCCTTCGACGCGTATGAGTTCGGACCCTTCCGGGACGTACAATCGGGCGTAGGTACGGTAACGCGTCGTCTTCCAATCGAAGGAACCGGTATGCGTGTACCGTACCGTGGTACGCCCGACATATTGGCCGCTCGTATTTTGGAAGATCTCGTAACGGATTGCGCGGGAAACCTTTGGGTCGGTCTTCAAGCTGGCCATGCTTGCGTCCACGAGCATCTGCGCGTCACCATTGCCCGGCACGACCGTTCCTCCCCACCCAACGCGGCCAATCATGTCCTGCGTAGAGGTGTCCACACTCATAAGAACCAACTGTTTTTCAGAAATGCCTGAGTCGACGACGTCGATCAGGCGCGACCATTCGGAGAGCGGGAGCGAGAACACGTACGACTTGATGGCATTGACGAGATCCGCGATCACCTCCTTTCGCTGGGCTTCCGGAATGCCCTGCCCCTCATAGCCCACCTCCACCTGATACTCGATTTTGTCCGTAACGTTGTCGGCCGTAAAGGTTTGGCCGCCGATCGTGATCGGACCCGTAATGCCCATGACCGATGACAAAAACGTTGGCGTCAAACCGATGACCCCGTCAAATGTCTCTTCGGAAATACCAAGATCAACGCGTGCCTCGGGAGAAAGAACCTTCGTTTCAAGACCGTAAAGACGAATGGCGCTTTGCGCGCTCTCCGAAAAATCTGGCGACCAGTTCGCGTCGCGGAAGTACCAGGCCGTTGCCGCGTTATAACGCGCGAGCGGGGATGGAATCGGCCCTGAAATGACCGGGTCGACACGGGAATCGAAGGCATACGAATCACGCGTTTCAAGCTTTACGATGTCGCCGTCCTTGGTCTTCAAGATGCCAAACGTGCCAATAAAGCCTCCGCCGGGACGCAACTCGGTATTGTTCAAAAACAGAAGGAGATGCGTCCGTTCCTGTCCGAGACCGGCGAACTCCGGAAGGAGTTCCGCGGCCACGGAAAGCGTATACACGGCTTGCTGCGCCTCGTCCAATCGCGCGTCGAACGGCGCGAGCGCGGCCGTGATCGGACCGATGAGGTTGTCGGATTTGATGGCATTCAGTTCCGATCGGACGATCGCAATGCGCGCCGCCAAGTACGAAAGGTCGGACGCGGACGATGACAGGCGTTCCAGGATGGCGCGCTTCGTTTCTGACGACAAATCGTCAAACGTCGCGGATGGCGCGAGCCCGTCGCGCATCTGACGAATCTCGTCCTCCGAAAATCCGGTCAGTCGAACGAGTTCCGCCCCAATGTCCACGACGGTTTCGAGCGCGTTAATCATTTCCCTTCCGCTCGAAAGCATGGTATCCGCGGCCGCGATCTGGTCTGAAACAAACGGCAGAAACCTCGCCGTTCTCAACAGGATAAAACCGCGTTCCGCGGCCGCGAACCGATTGTCCGCCTCGGCGAGTTCCTCTCCGGCCCCGACAAAGTCAAGCGCCGTTGCGGCATCCCTGGCGCGGTACAGGGCATCTCGGCCGTCGAGCGCCGACGCGACCACCTGCCCCGCCGCAAATAGCACGAACAACGCCCATGCCGCGACAAGGCCGCAGAGGACAAGGGCGCCCAGACGGATTCTGCGGCTCCGTTGGAATTTTCGATGCTGGGCATCGGGCTCCGCGCGATGCAGAAAGTTTATGGAGTGTGGCATGTCGATGTACGCGGATTTGATTCGCCGCGATATTTATAAAAATAGTATACCGCACTTTTGATCTGGATGCGTGTCAGGGGATGCAAGAGCTGCCGAAAAAAATTTCCGTCTGCCGTTTCGCGCCTATGATAGTGAACCAATTCCGCGGCGGGATGATACACCACCTTCCACCCCGCCTTCCAAAACCGCCGACAAAGGTCTTGGTCCTCAAAATACATGAAGTACTTCGGATCAAACCCGCCGACCTTTTGAAGCGCGTCGCGACGAACCATCATGGCCGCGCCGAGCAAATAATCCACTTCGCGCGTTGAGGCGTGGTCCCAATCGGCCAGGGTGTATTCGTCCAGATGGCGGCGTACCGCCCGTATGCGGCGAATGAACGGCAATCGGCGATACAGGACGGTTATCGGTTCCATGAATCGATAGCAGCTGAGCTGGAGACCGCCATCCGGATTTCGAAGGCGAGGTCCAACGATTCCGACCCCAGGGTTGGCATCGAGATATCGAACGAGTTCCTCGAATGCGCCCGGAAGAACGACGATGTCCGGATTGAACACCAGGATGTATCGCCCGCCGGCCGCCTCGATCCCGCGGTTCATCGCCAGTCCGAATCCAAGATTCTTCTCGTTGTTCAAAACGCGAACTTCCGGAAACTCCTTCGCCACATGTGCGGTCGCGCCGGTCGGATCGTTCTCGGAAATCAAAACCTCGCACGACACCGTCGGTGCCGCACGCCGAATGCCCTTGAGCGTTTGGCGAACGAGCCGCGCGTTCTTGAAGCCTACGATGATGATGGAAATATCGATCATAATGCTTTCGAAGCGTTGCGCGACGCCCTTTTTTTCCAGAGGTCCGCGCGTTTGCGAGCCATGGCCGGGAACAATCCCAAAGCGGCCAGATACGCGCGAACGGTGCTCGTCTCCAAAAACAACACGTACACGAATCGGCGCAACTCGAACCAAAAAATCCAAGGGGAAACCAAGAGACCGCTCCAGATCCGTTGATTTTTCATAAGAAGCAACAGGTGGTTTCGCGTCGAGTACCAGTTACGCACCGGAGATTTTCCCCGACGGTTGCGAATTCTCTCGACCCAGCCCATCCGTTCCTTTCCGAACATCCCGCGATAATGATAGGCGACCGCCGATGGAACGTAGCGCGAGGTCCATCCGAGATGGCGCAGACGCCAGGCAAGATCCGCGTCTTCCTTGTACGAGAAAAAATCCTGATCAAAAAACTCGTCGCGATACCGCGCGTCCCGCAGGGCGCTTGCCCGATACAAGGCGAGGGCCCCGGTCGGGCCGAAGATGTCCGTCGACTCGTCGAACTGGCCGTCGTCCATTTCGCCGGCCCCGCGATCCGTGAACGTCCGATTGCGGTGGGGCATGAGTCCCGTCGAGTCGATGCGTTCCGAACGAACGACTTCTCGAAACACTTCGTCCTGCGGATTCTCGGTATACGCGCGCCGAAGCTTGCCCTGAAACGACCCGACCTTTGGCTCGCTCTCGGCCGCGCGCACGATCTCTTCCAAAAACGTCGGCGTAATAATGAGGTCCTGGTTGGTCACGAGCACGAACCGATCGGACAGATCATTCTCGTTCCAATGCTCGATGGCATACCGGATGGCCTGATTGTGCGCGGGCGCAAACCCAAGATTTCGCGCGTTGCGCAAAAATGCAACCTGCGGAAAATGCTCGCGGACATACGCTTCGGCGCCGTCGCTTGATCCGTTGTCCACGATCAGCACGCTAAAATCGACGAAGGTTTGGGCAAAGATGGATTCCAACAGCTCCGGGATAAACTTCATCCCGTTCCAGGCCACAATGTTGACGGACACGCGTGGATACATAGCGTCGTTTCTGTTACGTGCCCTTTCGGCTTTTCGCCGTGACATTAAACCCCAGGTACTTGCCTACCATCAGCCGCGTTTGGGCGTCGATTGCCGGAAGCGCGCCGAACAGGATAAACGTCACCGGCAACAGGGCCCACTGCGCGATCATCACGAGCCATGTCCAACGCCTGACCGACAGCGGACGCGGGGGCAACAGGGTGAGCGAAAGCGTCCCGGATACGAACGCGCCGATCATGGCCAAACGCATCAGCCACTCAAGCGTGAACGGAGCCGCTTGCACGAGCGCGTTCGCCTCGGTGCTCGCGAGCTTAAGCGGAAGCCAGCCCAAAATAAAGATGAGCAGCGGGGCCGCCGCCCAGGTATACATCCCTTCGATATGATTAAAAACGTATTTAAACTTCAGCCGCCCTGGAATGCCAGGATGCTTGCGAAACTGCTCAATCATGTACGGAAGATGCTCGACCCCCCAGGCCCAACGGCGCATTTGCTTATACAGCGCGACCAATGCCTGGGAGTACGTCGCACCGGTTACCGTATCCATGGAAACGGGCATAAACATGGGAGTGACGCGATAATCCCCCTCGTACCGGATAAAAGCCTGCATGAAAATGCGCGAATCCTCCGTGACGATGTCCTTTTGCCAAAACCCGACGTCCTTGAGCATCACCCATGGCATGGAGTGGGAGGAGAAAGTCCAAAGCCGTTCCGGACGCGCCAGTTCGGTCAGAATCCAAAACGTGGTGCCAAACGCCGCGACGCGCACCGGCGCCGGCGTGGTCCAGATGTTATTGGAAAACAGCGCCACGGGCTGGTAGGAGGTGCGCGTCGGGCTTGGGACCGTGCAATAGAGATACGTGAGGTAGGCAAAGTATTGGGGGTGCACCACCGTGTCCACGTCAAACGACGAAACAACAATGTCCTCATCCTTGAGCTCCGGGTACTCGGCGGCGAAAATTTCTTCGACGCGTCGGCCGGCCCAATGGAGATTGGATCCCTTCCCCGGGATCTCATCCGGAAGATCGACCGGGTGCTCCGTCACGATGATCCTCTTGAACACATGGCCGAACTCACGGCGCATCAATTCGGCATTCCGACGAAATCGAGACGCATCCCGTTCCTCGCCGGCCAAAACGATGAAGATGCGATCATTCGGAAACACGCAGTCGCGAAGGGAGCGCAGCGTGGAGCGGATGATGTCCGCGTCCTCCTTGTAGGTCGGCAAAAAGACAACGTGGTGCACGCGATCCGTCCCCTGGATACCCGCGAGCTTCGCGAACCAATTCGTGGCAGTCGTCCGACGGTACTCGCGCCACGCGGAAAACAGATGGACCACGAAATACGCCACGCGAAACAGCCAAAACAGGTCGAAGACAATAATGAATACGATAACCCACACCGGCGCGAAAAACGACAGGGAGATTGAGAGCACGAGCGTGCACCAAAAGAGGATGCCTTGCAGCATCTCCCAAAACCGGTGCGTTCCATAGCGATATCCGTCGGACGACATATCGGGTCAAAGCTAGCATGGAAAATCAAAAGAAACAAGATACAAATACAAGTTTTTGTATCTTGTTTCTTGAATATTTCTACTTCTCGGAGGAAAGGTCGCGACGGAGACGGTCGAGCACGCGAGACGCGTGATCCTTGCCGCCGAGGCCAAACGCGAGGCCGCCGGCAAGCGACAGCATGGCGATCAGGCCGGTGAACAGCGTATTGATGAGCCCCGGGGCGATCTGCAGCTGAACGAGCGCGGCCATGAACGAGAACAACAGGATGGCCCACTTCGCAATGCCGGAAAGAAACTCCGCGTTTGAAAGTTCCGCGGCGGAGACGGCGGTCTTCACCACGTTACGGACAAACGTCGCGAGCAAGATGCCGGCAAGCAGAATGATGACCGCCACGATTACGTTCGGGATGTAAAGCACGACCTCCTGGAGATAGTTCGTCACCTGGTTCCAACCGAGGATATCGGTCGCGGCAACGAGCGCCACGATGATGAAGAACCATTTTACGATCCAGCCAAGCAACTTCCCGACATGGAGACGAATGCCGACCTTCTCGAGGGAGGACCTTAGTTCAAGCCTCCCGACAAGCTCGTCCACGCGCAACAGCTGCACAAGACGGACAACCACGGTCTGAAGCACCGCGGCAACGATGACGCCGATGAGAAAAACAAGGAGCGCGCCGAGCACGTTCGGCAGATACGCGAGGACGCTGTTCCAGAGCCCCAGCACCGAGACCTGGATCACATCGATTGGCTGCATAGATTATGGATTAGGGATTAGGTGATATGAGGAGGACGATCGTAGATCGGAACCGCGTATTGTCCGACGGACGGCAACGCGGAAAAGTCCGTTCGGGCCGCTAGGTCATGCAAATTCATCCGTTCGTGGTTTTCGATCGCGAAAATCGGGATTCCCGACGTAAATGCCATCACGTTCGCGATCGTCGCGGAAACGCGGCTCGATGTGAACGATCCGGGACCGGTCACGACCGCGATCGCGTCAAAATCCCGCACGGAAAGCTTCCAATCGGAAAGCGTTTCTGCCAAGGCGGAGAGGTACTGTTCCGGCGACGCGGCCACGATGACGTCTCGTTCCAGTGCCCCGTCCCGCACAAGCCCGATCGACAACGAACGGATGTCTTGTCCACAGACGAACAGAATCATCATACCTGTACTCGGTCGATCATCACAATCTTCTCGCCTTCCAGCAAGGAGAAAAGAAACCGGTCCGTGACCTGACGGCGATACAAAAACTCATCCTTTGGCATGAGCGTATAGTTGATCTCATGTCCCATTTCTTCCTCGAACGCGGATACCACCTTTTGCAATGATTTCTGGTCAATGTCCCCGACGATCAAAATGTCGGTTGGCGCGGCCGCGTTGCCGACGAACCTGCCGGTAAACGCCAGATAGGCAATGTTCCCGTTGTCGTCGATGCCTTGAACAAGATTGTTCTTCAGGAAAATGCTAGCTTTCGAAAATAATCCTCGCAAATCCTCAAACAGCATGAACTCCGGATTCGCGATAAAATACTTTTTCTTATCCGAGAGCGACGGCGTGGACTTGGACACGGGATGGTCGGTTCGTTCCACGATGATTCCAAGCTCTTCGAGATTTTGGAGCTCCCGGCGCACGGAATTGAGCTGTGCGTCGATTTTTCGCGTCAATTCCCGAACAAAATACGCTTCTTCTGGATGCTGTAAAAACAACGCAAGAAGGCGGGCTCTGGTCTTTGAGCCAAACAACTGTTCAAGTTTGAACCCCTGATTGTTCACAGGCTGGAGTCCCCCAGTTGCACATGAAGGTTTATACGCTATAATGTACAAAAATGCTGAAAAAGACGCAATGGCTGCCTATGTCGAGCCAGTTGAAGGCCGCGGAACTCCGAGAGGAGGCGCCGCAGCCAAAACAATTTAACGCCACCGTATTACGATCGCTCGAAGGCCGTAACGGTTTTGTGTTCGCGCTGGTTTCCATAAACGGACGCGCGTCGGAAACTTCCATCCCCGCCTCCACGGTCCTGGAGCACGTGGATCGTCTCACGGAATCATTCGGAAAAGACGCCAACGCGCAACATCGCTTCGAACAATTCCTGAGCGCCCTGAACGAAACTGTCGCGGAACGCGTTCGAAATGGCGACTGGAACGTTCCCATCGAGCAGTTCAACGCCATCGTCGGCGTCGCGTGCGACGAACAAATGTTTCTGTCCGGCACCGGGGACCTGACCGCACTTTTTCTGCACCGCACGCCGCAACAGCGCTACCAGGTGTTCAACCTTTTCCGAAGCATCCAAACGGAACAATCCCTCCCAACCTGGGAAAAGACATTCGCCGTCGTGCTCGATGGCGAACTCCATTCCGGCGATGTTTTCTGCGTGTCCAATCGGGATCTTCCCCGTTTCGTCGCAAGCGAGGAACTGAATGCCGTATTGTCCACGCTTCCCCCGCAAGGAGCGGCCGAAAAAATTCGCCAATATTTCCCGACCAACTCCGACCTGTCCCTTCTGATCCTCCAATCCGTCGATTCCGTTGAAACGCCGTCAAATGCGGCACATCCTCTCGCAAGCCTGTCGATTGACCATCTGGTGCGGACAAAAAATGAAACCGAGGAATTCCTGGAAGACCAGAAACCAAGACCGATCACCGGAATCCTCGAAACGCTGAAAAAAATGCGCCTTCCCGTCAAGCGTCTTGCCGCGGGGCGTTCCGTTTGGCGGCTGGTTTCCTCCTCGGCCATGGTCGCCTTGCACATGCTGCTTGGCAGTGCCAAATGGACGACGCGCACGACCGTCTCACTCGCCAAACGCGATACGCGCTCCCAAATTCTCACGGCGATCCGAACGGGTACGGACCATGGCATCCGGTCCATCGTTGGCCGATTCAACCGTCTGCCAAAAATGACGAAGACGCTGATGATGTCCGCGATCGGAATCCTCTTCGTGCTCACGACGAGCATTTCCGTGCTGCAACGGGCACAGGTGCGTTCCGCGGAATCTGCCGCCTACCAGAAAAAGGTCACGGCCGTGGAGGACACCATTGAAAAGGCAACCGGGGCCATCATTTACAAAGATGAAATCCAGGCGCGCAAATTCTATTCCGAGGCGCTCGCGCTCGCGCAGGCACTTCCGACTGACACGGACGAGCGAACGAAAACCGCAAACGACTTGCAGCAACAAATCAACGGAGCCTTCAATGAGCTGCGCCATCTCGCCACCATCCCGCAGCCCACCTTGCTCGGCGAGCTTGACGCGTCGAACGGCGTAACGGGACGCGCCGTATTCGCTTCCGGCGGCGGCATCTACGTGATTGGATCGGACAAGCGGGCATACCTGCTCGACCCCTCCGCCCGTTCGCTCGCTCCCCTTGAAACGTCGGACGGCGAAATTGGAATTCCCGCGGAAGTGACCTCTGAAAACGGTCAAATCCTGTTCATTGACGGACGCCCCGGAGTTAGCCGGCTAGACCTGGAAAACAAGCTGCTCCAAATCACGAACGTCCAGCCGGTCGGGGGAACCCGATGGACGGACCTGTCGCTTTACGGCGGAAAGCTGTACGTCCTTGAACCGTCTTCCGGACAAATTATCAAATACAACCGCGCGGGTAGCGACTTTGACGGCGGAACGCGCTGGATCCGAGCCAAATCAACGGACCTCTCGGATGCGGTCTCGATGGCGATTGACGCAACCGTATTCGTTCTCAAGCAAAACGGGCAAATCATCCGCTTTGTCAGCGGCTCCGAAGTCGGATGGACCCAAGCCTCAGCTGATCCGGCAATCACGGCCGCGACCGACATCTGGACCTCCGCGGAAAGCGCGTACGTCTACGTGCTCGAACCGTCGACACAGCGTCTCATCGTCTACAAAAAAGAAGGCGGCGACCTGGTTACGCAATACCGCTCCGATGCCTTCCAGGGCCTCACCGACTTCCTCGTGGACGAAACCAACAAAACCATCTACCTCCTTGCCGGCTCCAGCCTCTACTCCATCACCGCGAGCCATTTGAGATAAAAAACAGGCTCCGTACGGAGCCTGTTTTTTTGATTCTCTTACTTGATGCTGGCGGTGGCGCCGGCGTCAGTGAGCTTCTTGAGGACATCCTCGGCCGTGGCCTTGTCCACGCCTTCCTTCACCATCTTCGGGGCGCCGTCCACGAGGTCCTTGGCTTCCTTGAGGCCGAGACCCGTAATTTCGCGAACCGCCTTGATGGCGTTGATCTTGTTGTCGCCGGCGGCGGTGATCTCGACGTCGAACGACGTCTTCTCTTCCGCGGCGGCAGCGCCTCCGGCGACCGGGGCAGCCATCATCATGGCCGGGGCCGCGGCAGAAACGCCGAACTTCTCCTCGAGCACCTTCACGAGCTCGGAAAGGTCGATCACGGACATCTTTTCAATCTCGGCAACGAGGGCCTGGAACTTCGCCGGCACCTCGACCGTCTTTTCTTCGTCGGGCATAGGAGTTGAATTGGTGTGATTAAGCGGTCTTCTGATCCTTGATGGCACCGAGCACGGTCACGAGACCGCGCAGGTTGCCGGCGAGAACGTTGACGAAGCCGGAGACAGGCGCGTTGAGCGTTCCCACGAGCTGGCCGAGCAGTTCCTTCTTGCTCGGAAGTTTCGAAAGGGTCGCGACAGACCTGGCGTCCATTAGCTTGCCTTCCAGGATGCCACCCACCATCTGCATGGGAGAATCCTTGCGTTCCTTGAGGAACGACGCGATGAGCTTTGCGCCGGACACTTCGTCCGACGATCCCACCGAGGTGAGAATGCTTCCTTCGAGGCCGCTGATGTCGACCTCGATACCGGCTTCCTTGAGGGCACGCTCGAGCAGCGTCTTTTTCGCGACGAAAGATTTGACCCCGACCTCCCGCCCCTTGGCGCGAAGCTTGTCGGCGTCTTCCATGGTGTACCCCGCGACGGAGGTAAACACCGCGGCCTTCATGCCGCGAAACTGGTTTGCAATGCCGGAGACGATCTCCTGTTTTTGCGCACGCGTTTTTGGCATACGTTTCGACCTTTAAGCCCTTCGACATCGCTCAGGGCATGAAAAAATCCACGACCAAGGCCGCAGAGATTCAAGGCCGGAAACCGGCGTTGCCTCAGCGGGACTTATGGGCCTTTTATCGGCCCAACCCGCTTTCTTTGGCTTGGTTGAGAGCAGTATAGGCAATGGGACGTATCCTGTCAAGACAAACGAAAACACCCGGGTTTTCCGGGTGTTTGAGGCAAGTGCACACGGTCTCGTCTATTGCAGAATCGACCAAGTTCTTAATCTCGTCCATCGACGATCTCAACGGGTCTTGAGCATCTGAGAGTCGATAACTTTTAGAGAGTATCTCGATCGCGGAAACCAGGTGAATAAACGCCAACTCATCGTTTACGCCGACTTCCCTCAAAGCCAAAGCATAAAGTCTGACAGAATTTGCAAACCTGCCGTGAAATTTTTCGGGCAACTCTCTTATTTGACGGAAAATATCACCGAGACACTCGAATTTTCTTTCTGTGTCATCAAACAGGCAAGCATCTGCGGACTTGTCTGGTCGAATGTAGTTAAAGTCATGTTCATGTTTGGAACTTGGCCTTCCATCAAGATTTCGGAGATAGATTCAAATTCCGTCTCAATAGTATTTGCCTGCCCGACAAAAAACTTGCGTGGGCGCAAGTCAGAACAGCTTGTCGAGTCGAGCATTGCTCATCCCATCTGCGGCGGCATAGAACGACCGGCGGGGCAGGCATCCGCCGTTAAAGGAGCTCCGAAGCGGCGGAAGGCGCTCGGCCCACATTTCCGCAAGGGCGCGGTCGCGGACGTTCCCGTACGATTCCATCTTCCCAACGCACCCGTGCGCCGTGCCAAGAATGGTAACGTAAAGTCCAAGGTACTGCGTGCAGGCGCGACCAAAGCCGACGAAGGGCATGCGCGCCGAGTGCGGAAGACCGAACTCCGTCTCGTCGATGCGGCGGCACTCGGCGAACACGGCTTCCAGCTCCTCCCAGCTGGCCGCCGTCTCGGTTGCCTTCCGCGTCCTTCCCGATGGAATGAAGCTGGAGCAGACAAGATAGACATTTTTGCGCCGGCACCAGCGCAGGCAGTCGGGAATCCAAGGCAGCGTGGCCTGGTACACGATGTTGTCGATTCCAAGCCGGGTAGGCCTGGTGGAATTGAATCCGATCTCCATCAGAAGCGCGATAGCGCGGTCGCGACGATCGGCCGCCCCGGCCCGGCGCACGATGCGGTCATGCACCTCGGCCGGCCCGTGGTGCTTCACCACCACCGTCGTGCCAAGCTCCCAGAGACGCTCAGCCACGGCGCGTCCGCGCCTGGCCGACCCAAGAACCGATCCGTTGGTGAATACGACCGGCTGCAGCCCGCACGCGACGGCGTGCTCCACCTGTGGCATGCAGAGTGGATCGATCAGCGGTTCGCCCGCCCCCACGATGTCGTACGTCTTGGCGCCAAGCGCCGCGGCCGCGTCGATGAGCGCGAGGCGCTCATGAAGGACGAGTTCGCCCGGAAGGAGCTGTCCGTGAAATCCCGCGTCTTGCGCGACCGTGGCTTCGACCGTGTAACAGTACTCGCAATCGAAGTCACAGCGGTTGGTCGTTTCCGCAAGCAGGTGCAACATTTCGCCTCGCGCAAGCGCCTCCTTACACGACGCGCTGTCATGATTCCACCCGCGCATCCGCGTAGATGCGTCAAGATCCTCAAGGCCCGTATACATGATTGCCCCCAAAAGGCTGGTTCAGAAACCGGTCGGGCATTCCAACCGCTCCGTGACCTTTGCACAAAATCAACCGGATGTCCACCCAAGGCGATCTAATCACTCCGTTGCGCCAGATAATTGAAACCACCTTGATATTATCCAATCACCGTCCCGACGAAGCTCTTTCCGTCGAGCACGTTCGATAGGTTCTCGAGGTTGGTGCCGTTCAAGAGGACCGCCTGGATGCCGGCGTTATGGGCGAGGCGCGAGGCGACCGGGTCGAAGGGGACGTTCATGCCCGGGTCCCATGTGTCGCCGACCATCTTGCGAAAGTCCTTCCAGCCGATCTCGCAGATGGGAGTGGCCGTTTTGTCCTTGCGCGGGTCGGCAGTGTACAGGTAATCGACGTTTGAGAGGTTAAGTACCATGCCCGCGCCAAGGCGTTTGGCAATGCGCGTGGCCACGTAATCCGTGGACCAGCCTGGCTTCCATCCGGCGGCCACGAGCACGCGTTCCTTGAACCGCTTTGGCACGCGGGTCGGATCCTTGTACATGACCGGGTGCGCGACGTCGCGGAACACGGTGCGCATGAGATGCCCGTTCAGCCTGGTGGAATGAATGCCCAGCCAGTCGAGGTCGTCGCGTGTCACCGGACCAACGTCCTTGGCCGCGCTCTGATAGCTGCGCGCGGTCCCTCCCCCGCCGACCACGATGACGAACTTCCAACCTTTCTTGGCGTGGCTGACGAGCGTCTTTTTAAATGCCTTCAAAAAGTCGGTGGCAATTTCGCCGTTCGGGACGACGATGGAGCCACCGACGGAAATGACAAGCGTTGATGATTTCACAGACTACGATTCCTCGGCGTGACGAATCAACCAGTTGGTGCCAAGCGATACGACCCAAAGAATCAGCGCGGCGAGGAACGCCGGGACAAACCCTTCCACCGTGAACCCATTCACGATGGTGCTGACGAACCACACCATAAGCGCGTTCAGCACGAAGGTGAACAGACCGAGCGTCAGGATATTAATCGGCAGAGTGAGCACGAGCAGAATCGGGCGGATGAGCGCGTTGGCGAGGCCGAGCACAAGCGCGGCGATGAGCGCGGTATAAAACGTGGACACGCCGAACCCCGGCACGATGTTCGCGACCAAGAGGAGTGCGATAGCATTGATGAGCCAGCGAAAGATGAGTTTCATATGTCAGCGAATTTTTTCTTAATTTCCTTGACCTTATTTTCGAACTCGTCCATTTTCTCCTTGCACGCCGAAGCAAGTTCAAGCGCGCGCTCGAACTTTTTGAGACCCTCGTCGAGATCGACCTCGGTTCCCTCGAACCACTCGGTGATGGCCTCCAGTTCCTCGATGGCCTTTTGAAAGTTGATTTTTCCCTTCGCCATACTAGATCATCTTTTGTTTTCCCTTTCCGTTCGTTCGAATGACCTCGGCATCGACGGATCCGCGGGACAATTGTACCGCGATTTCAGCCCCGATTTCAAGCAGGCTTGCGTCGGCTACCACACGGCCGCCAACAGTCACAATGGAATAGCCGCGGGCAAGCACGCGCGTTGGGTCGAGTTGCCTGAGCACGCGGTCGTACGAGAGGACGCGATCGCGCAGGCGCGATGCCCACGAGGCGAACGCGTCCTGCGAGCGCCGCGACAATACGAGCATTCGCTGACGCTCTCGGTCGAGCGCAAACGACACCGTGCGCGTGGCGCGCTCCACCATGCGCTTATGGTGCGCCGCGATCTCAAACAGGCGCTCCTCGGCGCGGCGCGTCATCATGGCGATTTCGTAGTCCATGTCGCGGCGGTTCGGTACCACGCGCTCGGCCGCGTTGCTCGGCGTGGAGGCTCGAACGTCCGCGACGAAATCGCACAGCGACTCGTCGCGCTCGTGCCCCACCCCGCACACTACCGGAATCTTGGACCCGTACACCGCCCGCGCCACGGCCTCATCGTTGAACGCATGCAAGTCCTCGAGCGACCCGCCGCCGCGCGTAAGCACAAGCAGGTCCGGGCGCTCTTCGGGCGACATAGCGTCGAAGGCGTCAAAAGCTTCCAGAATTTCGGAAACCGCGTCCTTTCCCTGCACGCGAACCGAACAAAATGCCACCTCGACCCCTCCCCACCGGTTGTTGAGAATCCGCAAAAAATCGCCGTAGGCCGCGGCGTCCCGGCTTGTGATGAGCCCGATGCGCTCGGGAAACCTCGGCAGCGCGCGCTTGCGGCCGGCGTCAAACAATCCTTCGGCCTCCAACTTTTTCTTCAAAAGCTCGTACGCCCGCTTGAGCGCCCCTTCCCCCACCGGGTCGATCCGCTGCACGTCGATCTGGAACGTGCTCCACGGCTTCACCGTCGGATACCCGAACACGCGCACCTTCATCCCGTTCTCGAACGCGCCGAGAATCTTGTACGTCGTCCCGAAGCACGCCACCTTGGTCTTGGCGTCCTGCTCGTCCTTCAAATCGAAAATGATCCACTTCCCGTCCTTGACCGTGAACCCGGAAATTTCCCCCTCCACGACGATCTCGCCCGACGGGACATGCTCGCGCAGGACCGCGTTCACGATCTGAAGATACTGGGAGACGGAGAGGACGTTTGCATCCATACTATTCGAGCGCGCGCATCAACGCGGACAATTTCATGAGCATCCAGCGGTCGGGGTTTTCCTCCGGGTTCCAAAACAACTCGGGAAACGCCTGGCGCACGGCCGCGACCAAGCCGTCTGGTGTCGGATGATCCCGGTAGAGCTCGCCGAATCGTTGGAGCGGCTTTCGGGCCGATTCGGGATCCCGGCGAAGAACGTCCGCGCCGCCTGTTTTTCCCAGACGATCCGCGTGGGAACGCAGAAAAACGAGAACCGCGTCCACGTCGAGGGGATCGATCCCAGATTCCCGGATCAGTTCGGCGTACGCGCGCACGAAAACTTCGCGCTCGCGCGCAGATTCCGCCTCATGCTCGTATGTTTCGCGCAACGCCCCCTCGTACCGCTCACGGACGGCGTCGTCAAGCGTCGCCTCGACGAGCAACCGTTCCACGGCGCGGTCAATCGGAATGTCAGGGTGCATGCCTTTTAACTTCGCGTCGATGATTCCGCGCAGCTCGCGCAAACGAGCCGAGCTGTTCAAGTCGCCCATGTTCGCGCGGACGGCATCGACCACTTCCTGCAGCTCCTCGTCATCCAATAATTGGACCCCGTCGACGGTCGCCGCTTGGCGAAACGCCTCCTTGGACGCGGTTGGATCGCCTGCCAGCCGGGAGATGTCGCCGGCAAACTGCCGCTTGATAAAGATGACCGTCGGGTGTTCTACCAAACGGCCTTCGCCCTCAAGCGAATCCTTCAATCGCAGCCGCTCCTGGCCGTGGCCCGCGCTGAGAGCCGTCCGCGCGGAAAACCGGTCAAGCGGATGCGCGACCACGTCCGTCGCCACCGCGACCTTGCCGATGCCGGCGAGGCGAAACCCGAACGCGGGATCTTCTCCGCCGGCGAGCTTCGGAACGCCGCCGACAAGCGCGGCCTCAAACGCGCGGCTCGCCATATTGGCGCCCGAAAAATGAACGCGGGGCTCCTCCGCGGGAACGTCCTTGCGGTCCAGGACGTTCTTTCGCGCCTTCAGCGCCTTCGCCACCCACTGATAACGGGAAAACAACTCCGCCGTCGACGCCGCGCCGCCGAACATTTCCTTCACCTCGTCGGACAGTTCAAATTCTATTTTTCCAGAAATTCCAACCAAAGACGGGTCGCGCCCGAATGCCCGGACGAGGGACAGGATATAATTCGGCGGGAATCGCGTGTCCGCGTCGGATTGCGCGATGATGCCGTTCTTACGATGCTGTCCGTAAAACCGCTCCACCGCCTCGGCCACCCCTCGGTTGCGCGCGCCGCCCACGTTCGCTTCCTCCGGCGGGAGCGTGCGACCTTCGCCCGACTTGTCGACGACATGTACGCGCGTCCCGCGCGATCGAATTTCTTCAAGCTGCCCGCGCTCTTCGTCCGTTGCGTGCGAGGGCATCGGACCTCCATTCAAGAAGCGGAGGATCTCGATCGTCTGCGCGTTCTGCCACGTCGCCATCAGATACAGGTCGCGCTTGCGCGCCCAATCGTTCTCCGACTCGTCCAGCGTGCGAACGGGCTCGGACGGCGGGTTGTTCACGACGAAAATAACCTCGTACTCCTCGGGCTTCACGCCTTCTTGCCGCGCCAACGACAATAGCGGACGGAATATTCCCTCTCGTTCCGCATAGGCGGGAATCACGACGGATACCTCGCACCGCGAGTCCATCGGCGTCTCAATGCGCGTTTCCCCGCGAAGCGATTCCCGAAGATATTCCGTAATCCGCTTGCCACGCTCTTCCTCGCGCGCCGCGGCCTCGCGCGGGTCCAATTCCGTTTCTGTCATATCAATCGATAAACCAGATTGGTTGATAATACTGGACGACAAGCCACATGCCGAAGCCGACGAGCAAATGGGAGGCGAGCATTTCCAACCATACGCGATGCCCGGCGCGGCGGCCGAACGGTCCCATGCCGAGCGCGGGAAAGATCGTCAGTCCGCTCACGACCCAGCTGCCAACCGCAAAGACCACGAGTGACAGAAAGGTATATGGCGAATGCGTGACGAACAACCACCCCTTTTTTACGAACACCACGTACATGAGGCCAAACAGCGAGCCAACCACCAAATGCACGAGCAACGCGACAAGGAAAGTCTCATGACGGTCAAGCTTGCGTCCCCAGAGCGTCTTGATGTCCACGAGCAACGGGGCATTCGGCACGCGCCAACGCTCCACCGCCTCGAGCACGATGGCCGGAATGGCAAAAAAGAGCGCGGTAAGACCTCCGATCGACGTTCCTAACAGGTAATCCATATCATTCCGGATATATCACAACAACCACCTTCGGGCCAGTTTCAATGGTATCAAAGGAGCCAGTCCAATCGTGCGTGGCGTCCATGACCGTATTGATGTCGTACACGTATCCCTCGCCTCGGCGCGTGCCGGGGTCGTTCGCGATGAACTGCGTTTCCGTATAACCGCGAATCACGATCATGTGATACGGCGGGCCGTCGCCGCTAAAGTTTGGGTTGTGAAGCAAACGACCGGCGGTAGGAACGATCACCGGATGGCCCGCGGCCACGTGGTTCTTGATATCCTCGACGGTCAGGTCGTTCTCCGTTTGCGCGTGTAGGCCGTATGCCTTCGCGACCAACTGCGCAGTCTCAACGGCGGTCGTGTCCTGGTAATATCCGAATAAATCGTTCTCGATCGCCACCAAACGCTGGAGCTCATTTTCCGCCACCTGCGAATCAATGACGCCTTGCACTCCGAGATAATACGCGGCGACCATGTACGCGGCGGCTTCCTCGCACGTCTCCTCGTGCAACGCGTCCCAGTTGGCGAACGGGGCTTGCGAGGTAAACGGAACGGCGAGATTGTATGAAGCGGGGATGTCGGATACGGTCGGCAAAACGACGGGCGGTTCTTCGTTTGCCGTTTTCGCGGGGACGTCCGCAACGGGCTCGGGAATTTCCGGCGCGTCCGGAATAGTCCGTTCATCCGATTCCGTCGCGGGCTTCTCAGTCTGCTGCGCGGCGTCCGCGTAGGAAACGGCCTCTGGCAACTCCGGCGCGCTCGCCTCTCGAGCCAAATCCGCGATGCGCACGCGCTGCGTATACATTGCGGTTGCGAGCGCGATCACAAAGATGATCGCGCCGACAGATCGACGAATATGGTATTTCATAAGACGGGAACGGTGTTTCAAAATCGTTCGGACATCATACGGTGTGCTTTTCTAACCACTCTTTCACGATGTGCGTCGCGCGAACGTCGTCCTCGTTGTACGCCAGAATCTTGTCGAGCGTCTTCTTGTCCTTCTTTTTCAACCAGGACTCGAACCACAGCACCGAATTCGCGCCTGACGCGTCCTCGCTCCGCCAAGAAAACCCGACGTACGCGGCAATGTCCTTCAACGAATAGAAGGTGAGCGGAAAGATGACCGAGGCCCGAATGACCTCCATGATGTCGACCATGTTGCGCTCGAATGCCTCGCGCGCGATGTCCGAGCATCCATATTTCGCGGCAAACCGGTTGACCACCTCGCGCTCGAACCAGCCGTAGTGATAGATCGGCGCGTCAAGATGGCTTTCGACGAACGTCACAAACTCAGCCCATGCCTTCCCTTCATCTTCCGGTTTCTTGGCGAGAAAGGCATGATATGCCTCCTTCCCGTTTTTGACCGTCATCGCGCCGAACAAATAGTCGAAGTCGCGCAGCGGGTCGGACTCGATGTCGAAGTACACCTCGATGGCCGCCTTTGGAAATCGCGCCGGGCCGCGCACGATGTGGTGGTTGTCGCGAATCGCGATGGCCTGGTCGCGGAGCATTTCCATGCGGCCGTGATTAATGTCCGGACACATGCGCAGGAGGTCGTGCACGGACCGCGCCGCGAGCGCGTCAATGGTGCGGATGCCCGCCGCGTCGAGCCTCAACACCTCTTCGTTCCACACGCGGTTGAGCACGGACAGCTCGTTGCATGCCTCGGATTCGCGACGACACTCCGAAAACCATGGCGACTGCTTGCACGCGCTGGTCACGAAATGCACGGGGCGCTTTCCGGCCACGATCGCCTCGATTTCGTCGAGCGTGAGCTTGTACTGGGCCTCGAACTCATTGACGAGATACGCGAGCGCGTCGCCGTCCGGAGTGATGACGTATCCCTGCGTGGGTTTCGTCCCCTGAATCTTTGAAAGCAACTCAGCGTAAAAGCACCCTTGGAACTTGAACTCATCCCGCACCTCGCGCGAGCGCTTGATGTCCGCGGCAACGTAATAGTAGGAACCGAGACGCGACGAGCCCTCCACGCGCGCGAGGATGTCCGGATGTCCCACCCAATGTTTGTCGATAAGCACGCCGCGATATATGGTTTCCCGCCCCTCGCGCATGAACGCGAGCGTCTGGCGAAACGCTTCGTCCGGATCCTCGGCATCGACCTCGGCCAAATCAGGCCGATCGGAAATAGCGCGCTGTTTTACGTCGTCCATAAGCCCGTCCTGCATCAGCCGGAGAAGCAACGGGTCGTGAGGCTTTTCCTCGATCGTATGCGCATCAAAATACACCCAATTCGGGCACTTGATGAACTGATAAAACGTGGTTTCGGTAATTTGTCGCATGTAGGGAAAGTATAGCAAAAAAACGTTCCGGGCGTTAGACGGGCGGTCCGACCAGCGGTTGACACTTGCGTTCGAATGTGGTATCTTTCCACTCCGTTCATTGAAAGAAAATCCCCCCACCAAGGAAAACACATGGAACCGATCCCCCCCCTTACCGCTGGGGAGAATCTCACCACCAACCTTCGCCTCGCGGAGTTCGCGCAGGGAGCGAGACTGCGCCGATACGAGGCGCGAGAACACATCGCTCTCGACCTCGCCGTAAGCGCGGCCGTGTTCGCGGGCTGGTGGATCGTCGCCGCGCTCCTCGCGGTGGTGCTCCAGGGCCAGGTCGCGAACGGCCTGATCGTCGCCGGACTGGCCCAAAGTCTGGCCGGGATCATGATGGCGGCGTTCGCCATCGCGTTCCCTGGGGCCGTCTCGTCGGTGAGCGGGAAAGCAAGGTTTCCGTTCCTCCCCCAGCGCGGCGAAAACGCCAGGGACAAAACGGTGGGTGTCCTCACCGTCGCGCTGTTCGGCCCCCTGTTCGCGGCATGCTCGGCGGCATGCGGGTTGTCGGTTGCCAATGGCAACCCGCAAACGGAATTCGGGTATGCCGAACAGACGGTCAGGATGGAGTCCATCCTGAACGACGACCGGACCGCCACCGTTTTTTTGCCGCTCGCGCAGCAGATCAGGGACTGGGAGCGAGCGCGACTGGCGGCGAACCGGCTCATCGCCTTCGCGGAGGCCGGAACGTCCCTCTCCGAGGAAGAAGGGGCCGAAGTTGCCGCGTGCACGGTCGCGCGGGGTGGGCTCATGGTCCTCATCCGGATCGCGGAGGCACTCTCGATGGAGGGACCCCTCGGAACCACAGAGCAGGGTCTTCTTCCGGAGAGGGATCCTGTCAGTGCGGTCGATGGACTCTCCCAAACGCGCAAGCACGTGGAGAGTCTGCGGGAAGACGCCTGGCAGCGGGCGCGCGCCGCCGCCGAGGTGAGCGACAAGCAGAAGACCTGACCTGAGACGGGCCACCGTCTCATTTTTTATTCCGGCAAATAGTCTGCCGGCTCGTATACGTTGCGGGCGTTCCAGAGCATCCAGCCGCTCGCGTGCGCGTCGCGGGCCGCCTGGATTTGCGCCTCGATGAGATCGGCCGTGTACACCGCGCCAATGTCGAAGTCCTGGATCCACGGACGAAACTTCGGGGTAATCTCCGCGTCTGGAAGACCGAAGTTCGAGGCGACGATGCCAAGCCCGGTCACAAGGGAATGCGTGACAACCTCGTACGGATACAACGCCGGGTTCGCGTATCCCTGAAACCCGGAGGCATAATGCGACGGGTACACCATGGGCGAGATGAAATCCGCGTTCGGAAACACGTCGACCAGGCGTTGGCCGATTCCGAAGTCATTGCCCGTCTCAAAGGTCATGCCGAACAGGTCGAACGACACGGGAATCCCGTTTGCGCGCATGACGCCACCAACGGTTTCAAAAAATCGCGCCATCACTTCGGTCTTCGTCTCCACGCTGTCATACACCGAATATCGGATCGACGAAAGCGCGCCGTCGGACGCGAACCGCACGTAATCGAACTGCACCTCGTCGAATCCGCGCGCGTACGCCTTGCGGCCAAGCGCAATCGCCTCCTCCGCGACCACGGGCGCGACGATCGCGTCATCGACCCACCCCCCCGCCCATACATCCCAACGGTCGTCAGAACCAAAAACGCAGGCACCGCAATCAGCAGGAGCCCGCGTTTCGCCCACATATTATTTCGTATTATCCTCAACCGTCACCTCAAGCATCTTGTCACCGACCGCAATTGCGTCAACGACGTCCATTCCTTCCAGCACCCGTCCAAAAATCGAGTAGCTCTTTGGCAGCGGATTGTCAGCCAGCATGATGAAAAACTGCGATCCGTTGGTATTTGATCCGGAATTGGCCATGGCAACGATCCCGCGGTCATACGCGTATTCGTCGTTGAGCTCGTCGGCGAACTTGTATCCCGGACCGCCGGTTCCCGTCCCGCGCGGATCACCGCCTTGAATCACGAACCCTTCCACGCGACGATGAAACGTCAGGCCGTCGTAATATCCCTCCTTGGTGAGATACACGAAATTCGAGACCGTATTCGGCGCGGTATCGGCGAACAATTCGAACAGGATGTCACCTTTTTCCGTGTGCAGGCGCACGCGCTTGTTCTGAATTTCTTCCAAGGGCAAAACGCCCGGGAACGCGTACGATGATTCTTCGGCCATAATTCCAGTGGTTCCCTCGACGACCTTCGCTTCCGGAACGGACGACGCACAACCGCCGCCGAGCAAAACGAGCGAGAGGACGACAGGGATCAAATAAGAGATGCGCGGCATAGATTAGCGAGACGCGACGGAAGCGGTCGACCCGGAACTGCCAACGACGACGTTTTGGCTACTCAGTGTGACCGACGCGGCCATCAGCATGGCGGACAGCGTGAAGATGATGGCGATGAGCACGGTAAGCAGCGCGTTGACGCCAAGCGGTACGTGATGACAGTTGCGGCAACCCGCAAGGTACACGACGTGACGCGACGCGGAGCCGCTCGGGCCCGGCATGGGTTCGGGTTCCGGCATGGGCATCGGCTGCGGGTCGGAGATAACCTCCATCGCTAGCGATTTTGTTTTTAATGACTTTCGACGCGTCGCGGACTTTTTCGCGAGCACCTTCTTTTTGGTCGTGGTAGGCATATCCTCCAATGAACAAATGATTGACGCAGGAAGTATAGCATCATCGCGCGCCGAGCGTCCACCAAATCGCGTCGATGCCGCTTGATTCCGTTGTCACGGTCCGTTCTGCCGGATCCACGACGCTTTGCAACGCGATCCACGCGCGAGCCACCCGATCGTACGCGAACGCGGAAAGGCGGTTTGGCGCAATGCCGTCGAGTTTTTCTTCGTCGTAGGAAATCTCGACGATAAATCCGGCCGGCAATGGGTTGCCGCCAAGTTCGGAGCGATAGACCATGCCGACGCCGGAAGACAATGCAATGCCCGGATCATCCGAAACGCCGATGGAAAGACGGCCGACCGATGGGGCCGCCTGTCCGGAAACCATTGCCAAACCGTCAGCGGAAATCGAGAACCGCGCTTCCGGCTCGCTCATACCGAGCACCACGAACGTACCGAAAAACAACGCGATGATCAGCGCGCCGATTCCAGCGACCGGTTGTGTCACCCTCCTTTTCATACGCCCTAAAAACGCTCGTCGTTCTCTTGGTGCGACTGAACGTAAATTTCGCGTTCTTCTTCCATCACATCCGTCCAAATGGCATAGACCGCTTTATTTTACTGTTTCTTCCCAAGAGAATCCAGGGCGACCGAAATGTCCGTAGGATGCGGTCTGGCGATAGATCGGCCGAAGCAGGTCGAATCGCTCGACGATTGCGTCCGGACGAAAGTCGAATTGTGCCTTCACGAGGTTCGCATAATCCATCTTGCTCCCGCGCGATTTCTCCGAGACTCCCGACGCCTCGAGGTGCACGGGCTCGGCACGACCCGGCGCGTACGCCGCGGTCACGAGCGCGGAGGACGCAAGCCCCTGCTCCACGAGCCACCGGGCCGCGGCGCGCGCCGCGTACAACCCCGCGCGCTTGGCACATCCGGGATCCCTTCCGGAAATGGACGCGTCGCCGTGCGGAATCAGCCCGCCATACGTGTCCGAGGCGAGCTTGTTCCCACTCATGCCCGATGACGCGGCGAACCCGGCGTGCACGAACGCCCCATTCGGATTGACATGCAGCTGCACGCCGTCCTCGCCGACCATCGGGGAAACGACGCGCTCGAGAATCGCGGTACGCACGTCGTTGAGCGCGATGTTTTGCGCGTGCGCGACCTGGATCGTCACGCACGTAACGCGATCGCGCTCGGCCACCACCTGCACCTTGCCGTTTGGCAACAACCAGGAAAACGATGGGTCCGTGCGACGCAGGTCGTCGAGGCGGCGGGCCATGTTGTTCGCGAACACAAACGCGCGCGGGAGCATCTCGCGCGTTTCCTTCGTGGCATACCCGTTCACGACCGCTGCGTCCGCGGGCACGCGAGCTCCCCGCAAAGGTTCGTCGGCCACGTTCACATTGACGAACACCTCCGCTTCGTCCGCGTATCCCGTATCCGCATACGCCTGCTTGACGAGCGCCGCCACGTCAAAGTCCGCCCTTGACCGCACCTCTCCGCCCACCACGATCATTCCGCGCGACCCGAGCACGCCCACATTCACGCGCGCCGCCGGATCACGACGCAAATACTCGTCCACGATCGCATCCGCGATCTGATCGCACACTTTGTCCGGATGTCCCTGCGTCACGGCCTCGGCAGCTTTGCGCATACCGCCGCATTTTACTCCATATAAAAAAAACTTATCCACACCAGAGAAAATTCCGCTTAACCATTACCCTTGCGTTCGGTTTTTGTTCGGTGTATTATACGAACAGATACCGAACAGAAACCTATGAGCCTCACAAAGAAACAAGCTGAAATCCTTGCCTTCATCAAGGAACATATCGCGGACAAGGACTACGCGCCGAGCTATCGGGAAATCGCCGAGCACTTTGGTCTCTCTTCCCCGGCGACCGTACACCAGCACGTACAGGCGCTCGCGGAAAAAGGAATGGTCTCGCTCGGCGAAGACGGAACCGCGCGCTCCATTGAGCTCATTGAAAAACAACCGCTCGACCCGTTCTCCATCATGCTGCCGCTTGCCGGGCTCATCACCGCCGGCGTGCCAATCGAGGCAATCGAGGAAAATGAAACGATCGCGGTTCCGGCGCAGTTCGTCGTCGACGGCCTGAACTCGTACGTACTGCGCGTCAAAGGCCAGTCCATGATCGACGACGGCATTTTTGACGGCGATTACGTCGTCGTCGAACGAAACCCTTCCCCACGCAACGGCGAGGTGGTCGTGGCGCTGCTCGACAATGCCTACGCGACGCTCAAGCGCTTCTACCGCGAACCGAACCGCATCCGCCTGCAACCGGCCAACTCCACCATGTCTCCCATCTTCGTGAAGGACTGCATCATCCAAGGGACGGTGCGCGCGGTCATCCGAAAGTTTCAAACGGCATAAGACAACCTGACCATTTGGAATCTGTCGACGAGGCGCGAAGGGATCACGCGCGTCGTCGCCAGGTTTCAGATTGCCAAAATTAATTCGTAACGCATGATCCCAAAACCGATATGCCGAGCACAACCCTCCGTCACCATGCGTTCACCTTCGCGTACCTTCCGGTTCGTCGCGTCCGGCGTTTCGAATCCGCGGTACGTGCCGTCCGCCTTCGCATAAGCTCCCGTCGAATCAAGGAAGTCATCCGCTCCACGCTCGCCGCCTCCTGGCCCAACAACACCTAATCTATGGCACACGAAGTTATTAACGAGCCCGTGGACATGCTCGTCGCGTTCCGCGAAAATCGCGTCATCCCCAAGCGCATGATGTGGAACGCGCGCGAGTACGAAATCAAGTCCGTAAATCTCGTCCACACGGCCCGCGAAGGAACAAAACGCGTGTTCTACTTTTCCGTCTCAGACCTCACTAACTATTTCAAACTGAAACTCGATCCGGAGTTTCTCGAATGGCGCCTCATCGAGACGTATACTGACGGATAATTTCCACATGCATGATCCCGCTTCTATGAGCAGGATCATTTTGCATATCGACATGAACTCGTATTTCGCCTCCGTGGAGCAGCAGGCGAATCCTTTTTTGCGCGGGAAGGCGATCGGCGTGACCGGCAAGCGCACGGAACGCTCCGTGGTCGCGGCCGCGTCGCGCGAGGCAAAGAAACTTGGGGTGCGAACGGCCATGTCCACGTGGGAGGCGAAGCGCGTTCTTCCATCCATGATTCTCGTCATGGGCGATCCGGAAAAATATAGCGACATCACGCGGCGCTTCAATGCAATTTTTTTTGAGTTCACGCACCTCGTCGAGCGATTCAGCGTTGATGAAAGTTTCCTGGATATCACCGATTCGGCCCGTGACTTTCTAGGCGCGACGATCATCGCGCAGACAATCAAGACACGGTTGCGCGAGGAATGCGGCGGGTACGTCACCTGTTCTGTCGGCATTGCCTCAAACAAGCCCATGGCAAAACTTGCCTCGGATCGCATGAAGCCGGACGGCCTCGTCGTCGTGTTGCCCGGACGCGAAACAGAGCTGCTCGACGCGTCCAGGCTCGAGGACGTGTGCGGCATCGGCCCGCGCATGGCCGTGCGCCTGAACGCGCTTGGCATTTTTTCGTTTCCGCAACTGCGCGCGTACCCGCTTGACCGCCTTGTCGGGGAGTTCAAGTCCTATGCCCTTCGGCTGCATGATATCGCGCACGGACGCGGCGACGCCACGGTCTCGCCGGGCGAGGTTGACCCGAAATCTGTTGGACATTCGTACACGCTTCCGACGAACGTCAAAGATCCGCCCGTCATCCGACGGTATCTGCTTACCCTGTGCGACAAGGTTGCGTGGAGACTTCGCCGAGACGGCTTTGCGACGCGCTGCGTGACGGCATATGTGCGCTATGGAGATTTCTCCGGAGAATGTCTTCCGTTCTTTCCGCGCTCGACGCCTTGCAAACGCGTTATGGCGACCGCGCCTGGACTCGCGCCTCACTCATTCGCACAAACGTTCTCGCCCGCACGAGCGGCTTCCGATACGACCATGAGCTCTGAAATCAAAATGACGGAATTCCTACATTCTTCATTTTGCATTCCCCATTTTGCACTTCACTCAAACTCCCCTTCCAGCACATGCCGCGACGGATCGGGATTTCCATCCTTCGATTCGACGGTCACGACGATCTGCGTATACGCGTCATACTTCCCCGCTCCTGAGTCTGTCGAAGCGGACCATTCGAGCACCCACTCGCCAACGTCATTCGTCACGAAATCGCCAACGGAAAAATAATCGTATGGAACCTGGCGAAGCAACCAGGCCTCATACGCGTACGTCTCTCGATCAACATCAGGAAGGCTGGCCTTGATGGACAGGAAAAACTGCCCGCCATCGGTCTCTCGTTCCGCATTTGCGAACGACGAACCGCCTTTCGGATCGTGCAACGTCGCCTCGTTGGACGTGCCTTCCGCCGCCGCGATCACCGCGGATGCGACGGGCGTCGGGGTAAGCACGTCGACGATGGTATCCGAGGTGGACGCCGACGGCTCATTCTTCGGGGCGAACCGGAACCACCAAATGCCATAGGCGAACAACCCCGCAAGGACAGCGACGATGCCGAGCGTTCCGAAAACCGTGCCATACGGAACGGAACGCGGACGCCTGGAACGAAAGGACGAGCGTTGATACATATCAAACCACGGCCTTGACCGCGTCGGCGACGATGCGCGCAGCCCCGCCCTCCAGCAAGGAGGGCAGAATATGCTCCGCGGTCGGTTCCTCGACCATGGCGGCAAGCGCGCGCGCTGATGCGATTCGCATCGCGTTCGTAAAACGAGGTGTCCTCGCTTCCAATACGCCGAGAAACATGCCTGGGTATGCGAGCACGTTGTTGACCTGATTCGAGTAGTCGCTCCGTCCCGTGGCAACCACGGCTGCGCCCGCCGCCTTCGCGAGGTCGGGCATAATCTCCGGGGTCGGATTTGCCATGGCGAACACGATTGCCCCGGGCGCCATCGCGCGTACCATCTCCTCGGTGACGATTCCCGGGGCGCTTACTCCCACGAACACGTCGGCCCCAACCATGGCCTCCGCGAGCGAACCCGTGCGCCCTTCGGCATTGATGCGCGCGGCCATCTTCGTCTTGGTATCGTTCATCCCGTCTCTCCCCACCGCGATGATGCCCTTTGAATCGACCATGGCGATATGCGTCGCCCCCGCCTCAAGCAACAGATTCGCCGTGGCGATGCCAGCCGCACCAACTCCGGAGATGACGACCGACGCGGATTCAAGCGACTTTCCGACGACTTCCAGGGCATTCAGGATTCCGGCCAGGACAACCACGGCCGTGCCATGTTGGTCGTCATGCATCACGGGAACATCGAGCTCGCGCGAAAGCCGATCCTCGATTTCAAAACACCGCGGCGCGGAAATGTCCTCCAGGTGAATCGCGCCGAATCCGGGAGCGATATTTTTTACGGTCGCGATGATCGCCTCGGTATCTTGCGTGGCCAGGCAAATCGGAAACGCGTCGATACCAGCGAACTTCTTATACAAAATGGCCTTCCCTTCCATGACCGGCATGGCGGCCTCCGGACCAATGTTGCCAAGTCCAAGCACGGCCGACCCGTCCGTCACCACCGCGACGAACCGTCCCTTGATGGTGAGATCGTACGCCAACGACTTGTCCTTCGCGATTGCCTCACACGGCGCGGCCACGCCCGGCGTGTATGCAATTGACAGATCGTCGCGCGTCTCAAGCGACACGGTCGGCGCAAGTTCCATCTTCCCTCGCTTCTCGCGGTGCAGCTTCATCGATGCTTCTGCGTAGTTCATAGGTCTTCGATATTTCTCAAGAATGATCCGCCGGAGGGCTTCGTCGGCCTGCGTTCGCCGAGGTCGTCGAGGACGATGGTCGGCTCGTCGTCGCGCCACGCGGATTGAGTGGGACGCTGGCCGTGCGATCCGCCCGACGGTTGCCCGCGCAAGCGTATCTGCTCGACCAAACTATCGGGCAGTTCCTGAATGAACTGCGATGGCTGGCTGAACATCAGGGTATCACCCCCGCTCGAGATGGGATAGGTCAAAAACAGATGGCGGCGGGCGCGCGTGGTCGCGACGTAAAACAGGCGGCGTTCCTCCTCGAGTCCCCCATCTTCGTCAAGCGCGCGCTGGTGCGGGAACTTGCCGTCCACAAGCCCCATCACGAACACCGCGTCCCACTCAAGGCCTTTCGCCTGATGGATGGTCGAGAGCACCAACCGCTCGCGATCGTCCGTCCCGTTTTCCCGCGCGGCGCCATAATCCTCGGTCAGCGTCACTTCCTCCAAAAACGTATTCACGTCCACGTACGGCTCCGCGAACAGCGCGAATTGCTCAAGGTCCTCCAGGCGATCCATGAAATCCGGATATTCCGCCTCGAGGTAATCGCGATACCCGCCCGTGATGACCGCGCGCACCATGTCCGCGGGACGCGTTCCCGAAAGCATCTTGCGCAGCATCGACAGGACGGCATCGAATCCGCGGCCGGACTTCCCTTCAATGACGGGAGGCGACGCAACGAGGTCGCCGGCCGATTCAAAGCCGCGCAGTTTCTCAACGATCCTTCCCGCGGTCACCGTACCGATCCCCGACTGCAGCCCGAGCACGCGCGTCCATGAGAGCACGTCGCGCACGTTTGCCACAAGCTTCAAGTGCGACACCACGTCCTTGATATGCGCGCGCTGAAAAAACTTCATCCCTCCGCGGTAGTCATACGGGACGTCGCGCTTCGCGAGTTCGAATTCGAGCGATTGAGACTGAAAGGACCCGCGAAACAGCACGGCGATGTCGCGAAGATCGGTTCCCGCGTCGCGCAGCTGAAGCACTTGCTCGGCAATGTACTGTGCCTCTTGAAACTGATTGGCGGCCGGAACGAGATTCGGCTTTTCGCACCCCGCGCAAACGGCCCGCAGCTCCTTTTTGAACTGATCGCGATTCCGCCCGATCACCGCGTTCGCGAGCGACAAAATCTCAGGACTCGACCGATAGTTTGTGACAAGACGAAACGTTTGCGCTTCCGGATACGTCTTCGGAAAATCCAAAATGTTGCGGATCTGCGCCGCCCGGAACGAATAGATGCTCTGCGCGTCATCGCCAACCACGAGCACGTTTTGATGTACCGAAGCGAGCTGCCGCACGATGTCGGCCTGCACGGTGTTGGTGTCCTGGTACTCGTCGACAAGCACGTACTGGAACTGCGTGGCGAGTCGATCGCGCACAGCCGGATTCGTATAGAGCAACTTTCGCAAAAGCAAAAGCAGATCGTCGAAATCCACAACGTCGGCGTTTGCCTTATGTATCTCGTACAGCTCGGCCATGCGCTCGATGGTCGGGATGAGATTCCAAAAGCCTGCGTGTTTCCGTTCGACGGCCTCGCGAGTGCTGAGTCCTGAGTTCATCGCGTACGAAATGACGTTGTGCAGGTTCGCGGGCGACGGGAATCGGCGCGCCGTGGTGTCTACCGCGAGCTCCTTCACGCACGCCTTGATGAGACTGCGCGCATCCTCCTCGTCCATGATGGTGAAGTTCGAGGTGTGCCCGACCGCGCTCGCGTGCACGCGCAACAAGCGGTTGGCGATCGAGTGAAACGTCCCTCCCCAAAGCCCCTTCGGATACGCGCACAAAAGTCCTTCGACGCGTCCAAGCATCTCGCGCGCGGCCTTGTTCGTGAACGTGACGAGCAAAATGTTCTCCGGCGACACGCCGTTTTCAATGAGATACGCCACGCGATACGTGATGGTGCGCGTTTTTCCGGAACCCGCCCCGGCAAGCACCAGGCATGGCCCATCGCCGTTCAAAACGACGTCTAGCTGTTCCTCGTTCAATTCCTTGCGATAATCGATTTTACAACGGCTGGGATCGAACTGATTTTGGAGGACGAACTCTTTCATAGCCCCGACAGATTAACACGTTTGGCACAAAAAAAGAACGGTCCAAAGACCGTCAGAGCGGGGCCAGGGCCACAGAGAAATCACGACATGCGCGGGAAACGTCGAGCGGTCCATCGGACATGAGAAGATCCGCGACCGCAGAGAGCTTGGGAACCACGGTCGGAACGATGACGGCGCGGCAAAATCCGTCGTCGAGCGGCCTCCCGTTCTCAAACAGCATGCCGCGTCCGCGACAAATCGCGGCGGCGATCCGCGCGCGGCCCTCGCGATCAGGCTCGGTCTTGCGACGTCTGTGGCGTGCCATTTCGGCGAACGCGCCCTCGAGCGATCGGCGCACGAACGTCATGCGTAGCGATCGCGCGGCCATGGAGAGACGCGCGGCCGCGTCATCGCCGCGACTCACGCGGAGCGCCGCGATGGCGGCGTCGACGTCGGTCGCGGCGTTCGGCAGCGCGCGCCGGCTGAACGGGGCCAGCGACACCCCGCGCAAGAACCGCGCGGCACGTTCGAGACGTACGATGTCAGGCTCGCCGGTGACATCGCCGCGAATGACACGATGGCATTCGCGCAACGCGTCGAAAAACGCGGCCGCGAACGATTCGAGCGCCCAGGCTTCGCGCTCCACGCCCCCACGGATCAGATCGATCTCGAACGGGCGCCCGGGCTTCTCGCGCAGCCGCGTGGGGTCCGCCCCAAGCCTCGCGAGCTCGGCCTCGTACCCGTCGCCGACGTGCCCTCCGATCGCACGCAGCGCGTCGTACAGCCCGCCGTCGAACGCGCGCGCTCTGAGCGGCCCGTCGTTTTCCGGCGCGGCCGCGCACCAGAGCACGGCACCGCTTTCCACGAAGTCAGGCTTGCCGCGCACCATCATCTCCGGCCCTTGCCGACTGCATACGTACAGACGTTCCTCGCGGATCGGCTTCACGCGAAGCGTCACCGCGTTCCCGCCACGGACAAGAAACGCTCGTTCCACGGTCCCTCCGTTCGTGAATCGCGTGGATGCGGCGACGCTACCAGAAAAACCGGCTCGCGTCAACCAATCGCTATCTCCCATAATTAATGTTACCGAACTCACACTGGATCTCCCATAATTCGGTTACTGTGGTTGCCATATATGA
>Ga0208953_1000305_pt1 | contig 46755 bp, 38 predicted proteins | sample RifOxyB2_FD_184033 | JGI IMG/M metagenome (GOLD analysis project Ga0208953, IMG submission 184033) | Groundwater microbial communities from Rifle, Colorado - Rifle Oxygen_injection B2 (SPAdes) | ecosystem: Environmental > Aquatic > Deep subsurface > Groundwater | place: USA: Rifle, Colorado...
ATTTCTTGTCATATAACACTATAATATAATATATAGTGTTATAATACAAGCAAAAAAACAGGAATCCGGCATAACTGATCCGAATTCCTGAATTTACATGGCTAAAATTCTACTTTCGATTTTCCTGAGGCCTAAGCCCTTATGGGCTATTGGACCCATGCTCACAATCCGGTGTCAACGTGAAATCCACAAGGCGTCACAGGATAGGGGGCCTTAGTATAAGGAATTTCATATATTCAATATATACTAAAGGGAAGAAATGTAGAGCCATACCGTGTGCGTGTCTATGGCGTTTGGGGTTATATAATAGACAATGAACAGCAGGACTGCCGCGCAGACAAGCAGCCAGGGAGCGGGGTTTAGTTCCGGCAATGGTTTCTGCGAGTTTTCCTCCCAGGTCTTGCCCCGCCTAAGGTAAGAAATAAAATTATACATCGCGTAGCATTCCACGGCGAAGATCGGAAATCCGATATAGCCGGCCGCCGGCATTTCAAAAAGCTTCAGGTTCCCCACCAGCGGTACGGTGTAAATCCATTTTGCCCCGGCTTTGAAGTTCCAGAATTCCCAAAGGAAGCCGCAGATAACTCCGCCGGCGAGCAATTGATAGAGTTTCCGGGGGTTCCCCTCCTCCAGATCCCGTAAAAGTGTGCGGAGTCCGAGGCGGTAGTTGATCGGTTCCAGCAATAATGTGAAGGTAACCCAGATGAGCGCGAAGAAGTATCGCGGCAGCGCCAGCGGCAGGATCAGGGCCGCCGCGCCGGCCGCTAAGAGCGCGTTGATGAGTCCCGGCGTAACGCGCAGCGGTCTTATCCTGGCGTTCTTGAAAAGCCCGGCCGCAGCCAGGAGTTCGGTGGTTTCGAAAATTCCGGGCAGAACGGTTGCGTAAGCCAGAAAGTAGCCGGTCAGGCGCAGAGACCGGTCCGACGGCAGGTACATATAGTGCCAGTTCTCAAGGCGCAGATTAGCCAGTTCGAACAAAAACCATATAAACACCGACCATATCGCGAGATACCAGAATTCGTCCATCCTGGAAACGATCAGTGAGTCGCCTTTCATCCGGTAGATGAGCGCGTCTATGAGGAAGATGTACGCCCACCAGGCAAAGATATAGAAAAGATTATGGAAAGGCTCTATTTCAAAGCTGTTGCCGAGGGTTCCGCTGATGGCCAGAAGTATCCCGGCAAAGAGCAGGAATTTAGTCTTCGCGTCTTCAACCATTGTTCCCAGGTTTTCGAGCATATTCTGGTCCTCACTTCCCCCGATTTTAAGGCAACGCCGTGATAGTTGGCTTTGGCTTAAGAACCGCACATTAGCCCAGTCGGTGGCGGTGAGGGTATTGCCCTTACGCCGCGTAGGAAGCCCTGACGTCTTTGCCCGACGCTCCCTTAATATTGTTCTTAGAACGGGAACTTGTATTTTTTCAGGCCCAGCTCTCTCTGCATCACCAGGACTTCCCGCTGGGTTTCCCTGTTTACCGGCACCCCTTTGTTCTTGCGCGCGAGCCAGGTCAGGTGTTCCTTTTCCCCGGCTGTGAAGATCTTTTTTGCGCCCGGCATTTTTTTTGACGCGCGCAGTTCTCTTAGGATCGAGCCCGACGTGCGTTTGAACGCGTTGAGGTCCGTGAAAGCGGAAATATTTATAGCTATGAAGAAATGGCCCAGAGGATAAGGAATCTTTTTTCCGTTCTTCACGCCGGTCAGCATCTTCATGTACGCGCCCCGCTGAAGAGCCGAGCAAAGTATTTCCACGGCTGTGGCGTAGCCATAGCCTTTGTAGCCTCCCAATTCTTCTCCGATTCCGCCCAGCGGCACCAGAGCCGCGGCGCCTTGCGTAAGGTCCGTCAGAACCTTGCGGGGATCGGTTTTAGAACGGCCGCTTTTATCTATGACCCAGCCGGCGGGCATTCTTTTGCCGAGCTTGGCGTAAACTTCTATTTTCCCCCGCTGGGTTATGGAGGTGGCGCAGTCCAGTAGGAACGGGAACTTCTCGTCGGTCGGCATGCCGAAGGTGAGGGGGTTGGTCCCAAGCATGTTCTCTACCCCGAAAGTGGGGGCCAGTGACGGCCTGGCGTTGGTGCCGGTAATTCCTATCATGCCCGCCTTTACCGCCATCAGCGGGTAATATCCGGCCATTCCATAATGAGTGGAATTCCTGACGGCGGTCATGGCGATTCCGTATTTTCGGGCTTTCATGATAGCCATTCCCATAGCTTTGTGCGCTACCACCTGGCCCATTCCGTTCCCCCCGTCTATTACGGCGGAGGCCGGGGTTTCCTTTATGATTTTGAAAGCGGTGGTCGGAAGCTGGATCCCCTGTTTTATCCGGTCGTAATAGATGGGTTTAAGACGGGAGATGCCGTGGGAATCAAAGCCGAGCTTGTCGGCGGTTATCAGCACATCCGCGGAAATGGAGGCATCTTTTTTAGGCGCGCCCAGCCCTATCAGCACATCGCGCATGAAGTCGCGCATGTAATCGAATTTAACCCATTTCGCGCCTTTATCTATTTCCATATATAATGCCTCCGTATAATTTAACGTTCGCGTGGTTTAACGCTCATGCGTTTCTACTCTTCTACGCTATTACGCCCTAACGCGGTTCCCCGCGCCCCAGCAGTTTTTCCATTACCTCGGCTATATTGGCCGCGGCCCGCATGGGATCCGGCAGATACTTCAGTCCTGCAAAGGCGGCGCGCATTTTTTCCAGCGCGGACGGGTCGGCAAGAAGGCGCTGCATCTCTTGGGCCAGGCGTTCGTTAAAGGCTGTCGTTTCTTCGATGGTTATGGCTGTGCCCGCCCCTGTAAGGACTCCGGCATTGTTGGACTGATGGCCGGCGGCTGATGTCGGCAGTGGGACCAAAATGGATGGCTTGCGCAGATAAAGCAGTTCTGTTACGGTGCCTGCCCCGGCGCGGCAGCAAACAAGTTCCGCGGCGGCATAGAGGGAATTCATGTCCTCGTAGTAATCAAGCACTTTCAGGAACGGCGCTCTGTCCAGGCCTAAACTTGAATAGAACTGAAGGGTGTCCGCATAATCCCGTTTTCCAGCCACGTGCACAACTTGGAAGGCAAGCCCTGCCGCTTTTAATTTTTTTACGGCGCAAGCCGCGGCGCGGTTTAAGCGCCGCGCGCCCTGGCTGCCGCCGAAGATCAGAAGCACCGGCCCGTCTTCTTTAAGCCCCAGGCGTTCGCGCGCTTTAATCGGATCCGCAGGGGTGGAGAATATTCCGCGTATGGGTGTGCCGGTCAGCTCCGATTTGGTTTTGAAAGGATTGTCGTTTATCGGCAGGCCCAGCGCAAGTTTTGAGGCGAAGCGGGCGCACAGCCGGTTGCCCAGCCCTAATTTGGCGTTGGATTCGTGTATTATGGACGGCACGCCTTTGAGGCGCGCGGCCAGCGCCGCCGGGAAGGAAATGTAGCTTCCGGTACCGAATATCAGAGCGGGTTTAAAGTCTTTGATGACGCGCAGGCACAAGGCCAGGGAGGCGGCCGATTTATACATGAACGACAGGTGGGCCGCGGGATTGAGCGAGCGCGGCAGGAAAGTCATATCTATTTCGGCGTAAGGATAATAGTTATCCTGTAGGGAGGCTGTGGAAATGTCCCCCTTTTTGACCAGGAACAACGGTTCCCAGCCGCCTCTGGAACGAAGTTCGTTAGCCAGGGCCAGGCCCGGGTAGAAATGCCCGCCGGTGCCTCCGGAGGCTATCAGTACGCGTTTGGCGGTATTTAGATCCGTCATATGCCGGAATTCCTATGGGCGGAGATATTCAGGATTATTCCCACCGCTATCATTGAGGTGAGAATGGACGACCCGCCGTATGAAAAAAAAGGCAGCGGGATGCCTTTGGTCGGGATAAGGCCCATTGTCATGGCTATATTGAAAAAGGATTGCAGCGTGATCATAAGCGTGAGACCCAGCGCCGTCAGGCTGGTATAAAAACTGGGAGCGTTCCTGGCTATTCTGACGCCCTTGATAAGAAGCCCCAGAAAAAGCAGAACGATAAGCAGGCTTCCGATAAAACCCATTTCCTCGGCTATAATGGAAAAAATGAAATCGGTATGCGGTTCAGGCAGATACATGAGCTTGATTTGGGAGGCGCCCAGACCCTTACCCAGCCAGCCTCCGGATCCCACGGCCAGAAGCGATTGCGTCAGCTGATAGCCCGCGCCGGAGGCGCTCTCCCAGGGCGAGAGGAACGTTTTCAGGCGGGCTATGCGGTAGGGGTGTAAAAAAAGTTCCAGGATAAACACCGGGATCATGGCGGCTATAGGCATGAGGATAAAGCGCAACTTCACTCCGGCGGTGAAAAACATGAATATGGCCGTCACGAACATCAGCGCAGGTGTGCCAAGGTCCGGTTCCCGGGCTATCAGCGCCAGCATTATTCCCATGGCGCCAAGAGGTTTTAGAAGCTGTTTGGGATTGGAAGCGATATGGCTTAAGTGACGGTCAAAAAAATCCGCGAGGTAGAGAACAAGGACTATTTTCGCGAATTCGCTCATTTGCAGTTTCATGAACCCTAAGGGTATCCAGCGGCGCACATGGGCCACCGGCGGCATGAAGAGAGTCGCGCCAAGCAGTAATACGGTCAGGATCACTCCCGGTTTTATGAAATCCCGTATCCTTTCCAGATCTATCCTGGCGATGCCGGCGGCGGCCCCCAGGCCCAGGATCATCCAGATAGCCTGACGCTTAGTATAAAAAAGCGAGGCCAGTCCTTTGTTTGAAGCGTAAATAGCGCTGGCCGAAAAAAGCGAAACAAGGCCCAGGCACAGCAGGCTCAGGACGATCAGAAAAAGAGGAAAATCCATATACTTAGGATTCCTGTTCTTTATCGTGTTGTACGCGGGTTTTTCCCGGCGGGATGAAAAGTCCATAGTAAATGCTAGGCTAAAGGGCAAACCGCTGCGCGCTTTATATCCTAAATCCTTGTGTTTTTATCTTAATTTTTAAATACTTCCAGCTCTCAGTCTTTTCACTAATTCTTTAAACTTGCGGCCCCGGTCTTCAAAATCCCTGAACTGGTCAAAAGATGCGCAGGCGGGAGAAAGCAGGACTATGTCCCCTCTTGCGCCTTCCGCCAGCGCTGCTTTCAGAGCATTGGCGATAGTTCCCGCCCTGATGACCGGACAAGCGTCTTTTAATTCTTCTTCTATTTTGGGAGCCGCCGCGCCTATGGAAAGGACGGCCTTTATCGAGCGTTCCAAATACGGTTTTAGCGGGCTGTAGGGACTGCCCTTATCAAGGCCGCCCAGTATAAGCCAGATGTTCCTGCGGTCCTTTCCTAGAGCTTTCAGGGCAACCAGGGTGGAATCTACATTCGTAGCTTTTGAATCGTTTATGAAGATCAGCCCGTGCGCGTTTCCGGCCGGTTCTATGCGGTGTTCCACTCCTTTGAAGGAGGAAAAGGTTTTTTGTATGTCGGACGGGCCGACCCCGCGCGTAAAAGCCATCAAGGCCGCGCACATCGCGTTTTCCAAATTATGCAGGCCGGGTAGCGCCGGGGGTTTCAGGATATGGCGTTTCCCTTTAACGCGGAAGACTAACCGCCCCGCTTCCACCCAGGCGTTCAGGGATCCGTCTTTTTTCGAGGATGAAAAAAAGAGGACTCCGGAACGGCAGGCCGCGGCCGCGCGTCGGCAGTGGTCGTCATCGGCGTTGAAAACACAGGAATCGGTTGTTTTTTGGAAATGAAAAATGTTCGTCTTGGCTTTTATATACCTGGCCATCGTCTTATGATGGTCCAGGTGATCGGGCGTAATATTAAGCACACAGGCGGTCCGGGGCTGAATAAAAGAGCTGTCTTCAAGCTGGTAGCTTGATACTTCCATCACGACCACGTCGCGGGGGCCGGTTTTTCCTATGATCTCCGCAGCGGGTGTTCCCACATTGCCGCAAACCCTGGCCTTGCCGCCGCGAGCCTTAAGGGCGCGTTTCATTATCTCTCCGAGCAGGATGGTAGTGGTGGTTTTCCCGTTGGTGCCCGTCACAGCCATTAGTTCGGAGGTCCGGGAGAAGGCGAGCGCCGTTTCTATCTCGCTGAAAACGGGGATACGTCTTTTTTTGAGCTTTACAATAAGAGGGGTCGAATGAGGCAGCCCCGGGCTCTTTACCGCGAATCCGCAACGCAATGTTCCGGCGGTGTGGCCGCCGGTTTCCAGTTCCACTTTCGGGTTAAGGCCTTTAAGGCGGCCCTTAAGCTGCGTGAAAGATTTGCTGTCGCTGAGCAATACCGCGAAACCCCGGGCGGCCAGCAGGTTCGCGCACGCGACTCCGGATTTTCCAGCGCCTATGACGAGAGCTTTTGTGTTTTTAAACTTTTTAGGATTAAACATAAATCGTTTTTGCTGGGCGGCTAGACAGCTAGACAGTCAGAGTGCATAAAATTAGTAATTTTCGTTTGCCGCCTAGCCGCCCAGCTGTTTCGCTGTCTATCGGATTTTCAACGACGAGAGCGCGATCAGCATCAGCATGATGCCGGCTATCCAGAACCGGACGGTAACCTTGGATTCGGCTATGCCTTTTAGTTCGAAATGGTGGTGTATGGGCGCCATCAGAAACAGCCGCTTTTTGCCGCGCAGCTTATAGGAGCCCATCTGCAGTATCACCGACAGTGTTTCAAGCAGAAAGATCCCGCCGGCTACGGGGAGGATGAGTTCCTGTTTGGTGGCGATGGCGGAGACCCCTATTGCCCCGCCCAGAAAAAGCGAACTGGTGTCACCCATGAAAACTTCGGCCGGATAGGCGTTGAACCAAAGGAAGCCGAGGCAGGATCCTATGAGCGCGGACAGGAAGACGGCTATCTCTCCCGCGCCTTCCACGTGTATAATTTTGAAATAGGCCGCCAGCTTAACATTGCCGGCCGAGTAAGAGAGGATGACGAAAGTCAGGGCGGCGAAGACTATGGCGCCGGCGGCCAGGCCGTCGAGGCCGTCCGTCAGATTTACGGCGTTGGACGAGCCTATGATGGCGAACATGGACAGCGCCGCGTAAAGGAACCCCAGATTAAGATAAAGTTCTTTCGTGTAAGGAATGGCAAGCTGTGTCGCGTAAGCCGCATTGGGAGGATCGGCGGCCAGGTACCCGACAACTACGATAGCCGTGAATATCTGCATCAGGAATTTAAATTTTGAGGAAGCGCCTTTAGGATTTTTCTTTACCAGCTTGGTATAGTCGTCCATCCATCCGGTGAAAGCCAGCGTTACGGTGGTGAACAGGAGCAGCAGGATGAACCTGTTGTCCAGCCTGGCCCAAAGCAGCGTGCTCAGGACCATCGTCAGGAATATGAGCAGGCCCCCCATGGTGGTTGTTCCTTCCTTTGAGAGATGGCTTTTGGGCCCGTCCGTCCTCTGGATCTGGCCTATCTTAAAAGAACGCAGTTTTGCTATAAGGCGCGGGCCGATAATGAGGCTCAGGAGGAAGGACGTCATCATCGCGCCCCCGACCCTGAAAGTGATGTACTGAAAAACGTTGAGCGGACTGAAAAGATCCCTTAAATAATGTACGTAATAAAGCATAAATCTCCTTGGAGCCTGCTCGTTTCGCATCGCTTCGGCTCGGCTTCAAAATCGGCAATTTCGTCATGAAAGCCTTATGTCGGACAGGCTCCCAAAGCGGAAATCCCGTGCCGCGCTATTGTAACCCTTCTATCAGCTTTTCGAATTTCATCGCACGGGAGGCTTTCAGAAGGAAAGTGCCCTTGCCGGAAAGGATGGCGGCGCGCAGGTCCCCAGCCCATGCCTCTGAAGACTCGGCATAGACCAGTTTCGCGCCCTTGCCTTTCTTCTCCAGTTCCGCGGCGGCGGCTTTCATTTCCGGCCCGGCCAGGAATATTCTCTCCGCATCCAGGTCCGCCAGATATTTTCCCAGTTCGGCGTGGTAACTTTCGGAATAGCCGCCCAGTTCTTTCATATCACCCAGCGCAAGATAAAAAGGTTTATGGAAAGCTGAGTTAAAAACCGACTCCAGCGCGGCCCGCGTGGAAGCCGGATTAGCGTTGTAGGCGTCAAGAATTACGGCGGAGCCTTTTATATTCAGCGTCTGCAGCCGCATCGGGGGCGGGGTGAAGGCTTCCAATCCCGTCTTTACCGCCGCCAGGTCCAGGCCGCAGGCGAGGGCGGCGCCCGCCGCCGCCGCGGCGTTGAGATGATTATGCCTGACATCGGAAGGCAGGCGGATCTCGATAATGCCGCCTTTGTAAGCGAGTTTAAAGGCGCCGCCGGCGTCCAGAACCCTGATGTCGGCGTCACCGCGCCCGAAACTCAGTTTATTGATCTTTCGGTCCTTAAGAGTTTCCAGGTATTCATCGTCGGAATTATAGACCAGTGCGCCTTCCGGTTCCAGGCAGTCTATGATCTCGGTTTTGGTTTGGAAGACGGCTTCCAGGCTGCCAAAATATTGGAGATGAGAGGGGCCGATATTGGTTATTACGGCGGCCGTGGGTCTGGCGAGCTTGCCTATTTCTAAAATATCACCTTTTTTAGAGGCGCCGAGTTCGAAGACTCCGAATTTATGTTCCCGGCGGAGTTCCAAGAGCGACAGCGGCAGGCCGAAATGGTTGTTTAAATTTCCTATGTTAGCCGCGGTTGGGCCGGCTTTTTCAAAGATGGATCTTATCATCTCCTTTGTGGTGCTCTTACCGTTGGAACCGGTGATAGCCGCCAGCCGGAGTTTGAACCGGCCGCGGTGCCAGGCGGCAAGGCGGTGCAGAGCCTCCAGAGTGTTCCGGACGCCGATCGCGAAATCGGGGCGGGCTTTTAGACCGTCGATCTTGCCGTTTTCAGCTATCCAGCCCTTGACGTTTTTGACCAGCGTAGTTTCCAGGAAATCATTGGCGTCGTAAGTTTCGCCCTTCAACGCCCAGAAGAATTCTCCGCCCTTAAGCTTGCGGCTGTCCGTCTCAAAACCGGAGAATGGGGCGCCCACGCTCCCTTTTATCACCCGTCCGTTAATGACCTTCGCCAGGGTTTCAATGTCGGTGTTAAGATCCACAAATTTATAAACCTCGGGGAATCGTTAAAATGGCCGCTCTTCTATTAAAAATATATCAATTTCCGACGATGAAGACAACTTGCGCGTGGGACAGCCAAACGGAGCGCTTGTTCTATTTTTGCCCGTTGCTCACCTGTGGAAGGATGCCAGGCTCACATCGCTTACGAAGATGGAGGTAAACCACAGGCCGGGGGCAGAGGGAACAAACTCCGGTCAGGACCCGGAACTTAGACAATACGGCCCGCGCTATTTTTGTCCGGATATTTTCAAGCGGATGGCCTCTTGCGCCGCTTCCCTGTCGTCGAAATGTATGGTGCGGTCTTTAAGTATCTGATAGTCCTCGTGGCCTTTTCCGGCTATAAGCACTATATCTCCGGCCTGCGCCAGCTCCACGGCTTTTACTATGGCCGTTTTGCGGTCGGGTATCATGATGTAATTCGAGAAACTTCCTTTAAGGCCCGCTTCGATGTCGGAGAAGATCCGTGCGGGATCCTCTCCGCGCGGATTATCGCTTGTTACTATGGCGCAATCGCTCATGGAGGCCGCGGCTTTTCCCATGGGAGAGCGTTTTGTGCGGTCGCGGTCGCCGCCGCAGCCGAAGACGGTTATGATCTTTCCGTGCGGCATCTTTGCCAGGTTCGAAAGCACGTTCTCAAGCGCCGCGTCGGTGTGGGCGTAATCCACGAATACGCTGAAGGGCTGGCCGAGTTCCACCCGCTCCATGCGTCCCGGCACGTTGTTCAGGGTTTCAGCGCCTTTGACGGCGGTTTCAAGCGGCACGCCCGCGGAAACCGCCGCCGCTATAGCGGCGAGGGCGTTGTAAATATTGTAGCGTCCCAGGAGGTTGAGGGTCACCCTGCGCCGGGTTCCGCGGGCGCTGAGTTCGAATATCGTGCGGTCCTGAAGTATCTCTATTTTTTCAGCCCTGAAATCCGCGGGTTTGTCTATCCCGTAGGTCACGGCCGCCACATTGGAGTCCAAAGCGGAGAGAATTTCGTCCGCCTTTTCTTCGTCGGAGTTAACCACGGCGTTCCGGTTTTTTTTCGGCGAAGCCGAGAGAAGTTGGAAAAGCCTGAGCTTGGCTTTAAAATAACTTTCCCGGTCGTTATGGAAATCCAGGTGGTCGCGCTGGAGGTTGGTGAATACCGCCGTGTCGAAAGCCGCTTCGTCGGCCCGGTTCAGGGCCAGGGCGTGGGAAGAGACCTCCATTACCACGGCTTTTGCCCCGGCGTCGGCCATGGAATTGAAAAGAGCGTGCAGATCGTGGGCCAGCGGAGTGGTGTTGGCCGCCTTGGCGAGGACTTCCCCCCCCACGCGGTAATCTATAGTGCCGATAACTCCCGGCCTGGCGCCGGCCAGAGTGTAGATGTTCTCAAGCAGGTAGGCGGTGGTGGTCTTTCCGTTGGTGCCTGTGATGCCTATGAGGGCGAAGCGGCGTGAGGGGTGTCCGTAAAATGCAGCGGCGGCTTTTGAAAATGCCTTGAGAACATCCCGGACCTGCAACCAGGTGATTTTAGGGAAAGCTTCAGTCAACTCCGCGGGAACGGGTTTATCCGTTACGATAGCCGCCGCGCCTTTTTCAAGCGCCGAACGGATGTATGTGTTCCCGTCTTCCTTCCGCCCGGTCACCGCAAAAAACAGGCCGCCTCTTTTGACTTTACGGGAATCGTTGGCGATGCCTTCTATATCAGTGCGTTGTTCGCCGACAACCTTTACTCCCTTAATGTCTTCAATAATCTCTTTAAGAGTCATAGTTTTCTCCGCGCTTTTCACGTTTGGCCGGGTTATTTTAAAATTTTGGGATTTAAGTTTTACTCGCCGCTTAAATCAGGGAATAAGGTGTTATCTGCAGGGGTAGGCGGCAACCATGGGCCTGAGGCGCTCCCTGGTTTCTTCTTCGCCTTCGGTTAGAGGTTTGATGCCTTCGCTGTTCTGATACCATTCTTTTATCTTGGCGTAATAAAAGCGTTTAAGTTCCGCATCTTTTATTTCGCTGCCCGGGTTCCTGGTGAGGTCTTTCACGCTAAGGCTGCCTGTTTTCAGTTCATGGGCTATTTTGCGGGCCTGAAGTTCCGCGCCCATGTAGGCGACCGCCGCTTCGTCCCGGGAGAGCCTGTTGCAGGCGGTATCAATAAAACCGCCGGGCAGAAGCGGTTCCGGAGCGTTCATATCAACGTCCATCTCCATGTCCATGTCGAAATCGTTCCAGCTTGAACTGCGCGTATCCTGCCAGTCCTTATCTATCTTCTTGCTCACTGTTTTGAGTATCTTTCCGTTTTGAGTATCTACAAGGCGGGCGTTCACTTCCACGGTTTGATCGTTCAGTTCTATTACGGAGCCGGTGACCAGAGCGTCCGCGCCCAGGATATTGCCGATCTTTTTAACGGTAAGCGGATCAATGGCTCCCTGTGACTGAATGTTTTGCTCGTTTAGAACCTGGTCCAGCCTGGACCTTTCTATTACGTCCACCCCGGGGTCGGAGGCGAGCTCGGAGGTGAGTCTTTCCGTTATAATGGCGCTGGAACGGGTCTTTTTACCGGTTTCCGATGAAAGAGCCATAACCGCGATGCGTTGTTTGGATTGTTTGACCGCCGTGCCTATGAGGTTTTTGGCCACGTACCGATAGCCTTCCCAGCCTGCCCAGAGGGTTCCGGCGGTTAATGTTAAAAGAAGAAAAGATACTCTCGGATTGGCCATTAAAATCCTATCATTTGCATTCTGATATACATATGATAGGAATTTTTTTCGGGTTATTCAACGTGGGCCAAGTCCGGTGGGGGTGGACGGCTTTGGGCTTGTGAGATCCGCAAGTTAGTAAAATCGGGCCGCCGCCGTGTTTTCTGTGCGCTCCGGGACAAGGTTTTATGCTGTGACAGGTTCATTTGTCAGCGGCAGCCCCCCCATACCCGGCCTGAATAATCTTTAGGGACATTGGATAATACCCTGGCCCCAAAGACAGCCGCCACAAACTGCGGGGTGAGTATTTCCCCCGCAATCTTCGCTGTTATCGCCGCTGAAACCGCACCCGCCGCAAACATGACATGGCGCAAAATCGAATCTGGCTACTTTCTCCCTGAACGAAACATAATCCGGAGCATTCCAGATATCACAAAATTCTTGTTCCATAATATTGCCGAAAGAATGGTTTTTATTGCGCCGCTCCATCCCATAAAAATATGTCGCATGGGAATGTAGTAACGCCATACAGGGCGATACCTGGCCGTCCCAGCGTACAAAAGAACACCGCTCACGGATAAACCGGCACTCATCCATACGCGCGCCAAGCGGGGTTCCCATAAGTGAAACGGTTTCATTACCTCCGGCAAGCCGCCAGAGCGTATCGCGGGTTGATTCGCTAAGGTCGATTCGCGGCAGATCCACCTCGATCCTGCCGCTTGTTTGCGCCATGGAATTGCGAGTAAGCGCCTGACCGCAAACCATCTGACGTTCCATTTCAGGGGAATAGGGAATAATATTGCTGACGGAAATATAAGCCGCGCCCGTCTTCTTAGCCAGCCGGCTCAAATTTTTGAGGTCGGCAAAATTGGCGCGGGAGACCACAAAAGCGATACCCAACTCAAGTCTGTCGCGCAGCCGCCTAAGATTCCCCACGACCTCTTTGAAACGGGCGCCTTGCCGGGCACGCTCGAAATTCAGCTCGTCCGCCCCGTCAAATGATATCCAAAGCCGGTCCAGGCGGGCATCCAACAGGCCGTCCGCCATTTTTGCGTCCAAAAGGGTGCCGTTCGACACCATCTCGACCCTGATCCCCGTCTCCTTGATGGCTGAAACCATGCGGATTATGTCCGGGTGGGCCGTAGGTTCTCCGAAACCGCCCAGCATTACCGATTCCAGATGCGGGAAATGGCGCAGGTCTGTCAGAAGCTTATTAAAAACCGCCGGTGTCATGCCGCCCTGCGGTTCGCTCCAGGTCCTTTGTATGCAGGCGCGGCAGGTAAGATTGCAGCGGGAGGTGGGTTCGATATACACACGGGAAAGACTGTGTATATCAGGCAGGATTTCTACTCGTCCACGCCTTACCACTACATCCAGATGCGCCCCGGCGGAAAGTCCCAACCGCCGCGCAGCTTCGGGAGGCAGCGCGATCACATTATTATCAATAGCTTTAGCCCTCGATTTTTTATTTTCCATTCGGCAACTCTTTAATGCTTTTAGATCGCTGTTACGCGGAAACAGTTGTGGTGCTGTACCAGCGGCGGCCTATCCACAAAGAGACGTTCACAAGCCCTATAAGGACAGGGACCTCCACCAGCGGCCCTATAACCGCCGCAAAAGCCGCCCCGTGTCCTATACCGAAAGTGGCGATGGCGACCGCTATCGCCAATTCGAAATTATTAGAAGCGGCTGTAAAGGACAACGTGGCGGATTCTTCATATGAGGCCCCCGCTTTTTTGCTCATATAGAAAGAGGCGAAGAACATTAGCGTGAAGTAAATCAACAGCGGAATGGCTATGCGTACCACATCCAGAGGTACCTGCACGATATTTTCACCTTTTATAGAGAACATCACCACTATAGTAAACAAGAGGGCGATCAGCGTTAGAGGGCTGATCACATGAATGAATTTCTGCGAATACCATTCCTTACCCTTAGCCGCTATAAGTGAGAAGCGTGTGATTATGCCCGCGATAAACGGTATCCCCAGATATATGAATACACTTTTCGCTATTTCTCCCATGGTAATATTAACCTCCGCGCCTTCAAGTCCCAGCCAGCGCGGCACAAGCGTGACGAAGAAATAGGCGTAAACGGAAAAGAACAGTACCTGAAATACGGAATTAAAAGCTACAAGCCCCGCGCAGTATTCGCGATCGCCCTTGGCCAGGTCGTTCCAGACTATCACCATGGCTATGCAGCGGGCAAGACCTATCATTATAAGACCCACCATGTATTCCGGCTTATCCCTGAGGAATACTATCGCCAGGGCCGTCATCAGCACCGGGCCCACCAGCCAGTTTTGAATGAGCGACAAGGCCAGAACCTTCTTATTGGCGAAAACCCTGTGCATCTCTTCATATTTAACCTTGGCCAGCGGCGGATACATCATTAATATCAAGCCTATGGCGATCGGTATCGAGGTGGTCCCGACGCTCGACGCGGCGTTAAACTGAGCCACTGCGGAAGGCCAAACCCAGCCGACACCGACACCCACGGCCATCGCCGAGAATATCCAGAGCGTAAGATAACGGTCCAGAAAAGAAAGTTTCGCTATTATTCCGTTCATTTTGATTCTCCTTCTTTGAGTATTTCGGGCAAGGCTAGTGTAGTGCGTCTCACATATCTTGACTTTTGACTGGCCGGGTTTGGAGCGAAACAAGGAACGAAGAGCGCGGCATAGCTGGGCTATGTAAGCGATTCGTGACGCAGTTGCAGCCCAAAAGCGGCCAGCCCCCTAGGGGGGAGGCTCATCTTTGGCCGACTGCTTCGTTGCTTCTCGCTCACATACCTACGGGTATGCTCGCTCGTCGCGCCTCGCATCCGGCTCAAATCTGAGCCTTCAAATGTAAAGATATGTGAGACGCACTACACTAGGGAATTTAAGGGCAGCGCTTTGCGGCCAGCGAACGGGCTTCTCCGCCCAGGGGCCAGGCGGGGGAGGCTTTTTCAAGGGCGTGGCGCAGGTCTTCGCAGCCCGCTTTGTTTCCGGTCTCCAGCCGGAAATAGGCGCGTGAATAAAAAGCCGCCGCCGCCCCATCCGGGACCAGCCTCGCGTGTTTGGGTGGGTAAGCTGCCAGCGATACGGCGTCTCCGCAGTGTTCCTCTCCGAAAACGGCGTCCTTTATGCGCGCGGCCAGGGAACAGGCGTTCATACGTACCTCAAGGCTGTCACCGTCTTTTTCCGCGGCTTGGGCCAGAAGAGGTCTGGCTTCCGTGAGCCGCCCTTCCAGTATTTTCTTTACGGCCAGGTCAGACAGTCTCTTGGCCTCGTCTTCCCCTTCCCTGAGCGGCCGGTATGTAGGCGCGGTTTTTTTAGAGTGGTTCCGGGCGTCCGCTCCGGGGATGGCGTCCGCCGCGCGTGCCGCGGCCCCGCTCCGGCCCGTGCGGCGGAAGATTTCCGCGGCGCTGCGCAATAGGGCGGGACGCCAGGCGTCAGTGTCTTCACGCAGGGAGGGGTTCCACACGCTGTAGAGGATTTCTTTCTTAAGCGCATCCGGGTTGAACAGCAGCTGGTCCAATTTCCCGCAATCCATGCGGCAGAGGCGCTCCAGCATTACAACGATACGTTCGCTGACCGCTTCGGCGCCGCTGCGGAGGGCGGCCTGGTCGCGCGCGTAGTCGCAAGTATAGGAAAAAACTTCGCTGAAATCCTCAGGAGAGTAACCGCGTGCCGGCACGAGCAGATCGGGCGCCGGCACTCCGCCTTTCCCGTTTACATAAGGGCAGGTTTGGGCCGCTCTTGCTATGACGGCGCTTACGAAGGGGGTGTATTTTTTAAACCAGTGCACCCCGTCCGTTATTTCCGTACCCCCCGTTATCCCATTGCGGGCTATGCCTGAAAAAGCCGCCTCAAGGTCAGCAAGGCACTCTCCCTCTTCCTGTGCCACCCGCCTTATCATCGCGTTGCGCTCGCCGGAGCATCTGTCGGAGGCGGAGTCATACTTGACGGCGGCCGCGTAACTCTTGCCGGCTTCCGCCATCCTGCCCAGCCTCTCCAGCGCCCTGCCGGAATAGAACAGCGCGAACGGCTCGCGGGAATTACTGCCGGCCTGCCTGAAAAATTCAAGGGCCGCACGGGGATCTTTTTCCGAGGCCAGGCGTATGCCTTTATCCAGTCCATCCGGCGGGAAGCCGGACGGAGCGAAGTCGCGCAGATTGACGGGGAGGGTACAGAAGAGTACGGGCGTTCCCCGCTTCCTGGCCAAGCCGGCCATGACGCGGAGGCGGTCTTCGTGTATGGCTATGGAAACCTCGGTTGAGGCGTCTTCTGGGGGCATGTAAATGGAGGCGAGCCTGGTTTTTATCTTTCGGACGCGTCTCCCGGCTTCCGCGTTAATACCCGGGCAGAAATCCCATCCGGCCTCGTTATTGCCGCTCAGCACTATCAGCAGGTCGGGTTCGTAGGCCAACGTTTCCTCGAAAACGGACAGGATACGTCTGCTCTCATAGGTAGACATGCCGCAGTTTATGATCTCGATGGTTTTGCCGGGGAAGGCTTTGTTCAGGAACCGGCTAAGAAAACGATTGCCGTTGGCCAGCAGCCCCGCCGCGGATTCCCCGACAATAAATACCCTGGCTGTTTTCTCCGGCTTGGGTATTGAAAATTCGGCCGGGATGCTGTGCGGCCTGGCTGTACGGATTTTCTTCGTTCCGTCGGAGGCGCGTGAAACGGAGAAAAAGGGGATTTTTATGTCTTCACAGAAGTACTTTTGCCTGATTTCCTCCCCACCGGCTGCGGGGTACAGGGCGAGTATCGCGGCGAACGCCGCCGGGGCTGATATTCGTATATTTTTAAAAACAGCCTGCATAGTTCTGTTCCGGTAAACGGGAAAAGTCTGTCGGGAATCCAAAGTTAAGATGGAGAAAGTCACGGGATACGGTTTTTTTATTTTCCTGCTGCTTGCCGGCGGACTTGTGTAAAGAAAAATAACCCGTCCCGGCTGACGAATACGGGTTCCCCGCTCATAAGCAGCCCGGAGCGGTTTCTGAATTTATACCGATTCTTTATCGCCGGGGAGCTCTGTCCGCTATTATTTTCTTGGCGGTTTCGAGGCCTTCCTTCACGCTTTCTTCCATGAAAGAATATTTCCATGCGCCGTAGCGGCCGATGGAATGTATATTGTTATCCGCCAGAGTGGATAGTATAAGGGGGAGGGCGATGTTCCGCGCGGCGTCGTAAATCACATAGGCGCAGGGGATTTTCAGCCAGAGTTTTTCAATTATATCTTTTTCATTTTTTATTACGCCGCCTTTTATAAGGCCGCGGAAGATCTTTTTCTCCGCCGCCTCGGGATCCAGGTCCGCGCCGTAAGTGGCGGTCTCGATGTACAGCGATGAACAGTCTTTAGGGGCCAGATGCCTTGAAAAGTTGGTGGCTATGCCGGCTCGGTAGAAGAGGAATTCGCTTTCGGGAAAATAAGTCCAGTGCTTTTTAGAGGAGGTTCCCTTAACGCCCAGGTTTAGGACATAAATGGTGTTGTGGCGGAGTTTCGCGTTAAGAGCCCGGAAGCCGGCCGGCGGGGATTTTATCAACTCCACAAAATACTTAAGCGGCATGGTGTTTATGAGCGATCCGTATTTTACCGCTCCAAGCCCTTTGATAAAGGCGGTCTTTGTTTTGAGATCGAGCGATCGGAGTTCGCAGCCCGTATGGATGTCCTTTAAGCTTTTGGCCAGGGCATCCGGCAGGGCCTGTATTCCGCCGAACCGGGGATAATAAAAAACCGGATTATAACCCATTTCCGTTCTTTTTGCCCGGTAGGCGCCTTCCAGCACCTCGCGCGGATTGGGCATGGGTACGAAGGGGGCGCACCAGTCGGCGGTCAGCCTATCGAGCGGGTATTGCCAGAGCTTATAGTTATACGGCAGCATGAAGTATTTGGAGATACCGGCCCCGAAAGTATTGATGGACCAGTTCTTGAACGGCATTCCCGCGCGGGCGTGTTCGCGCCCTCCCTTGTCTCTGAGGCAGGCCTCCAGGAAGCCGCGCACGCATTCCGATTTTATTTTATCAGGCAGATTATAAAGGTTGGCCTGGAACGGGTAGGGAACCTCGCCGCCTTTCAGGCGTATCCATGCGTTCCTTCGTATTTTATAGTGATTATTCTTGAGGAGCCGGAGGATCAGGTCGCCGGTTTCTTTCCAGTGCAGATGCAGAAGATGGCCGGAATAATCGAAAGTGAATCCGTTTTTTTTAACTGAGGCGGCCAGGCCGCCGGTCAGGGGTTCCTTTTCCGCCAGCAGATAGCGTTTTTTACCTTGAAGGGTCCTGGCGGCGGTAAGGCCGGACAGCCCGCCTCCCACGATAAGCACATCAGTTTTAATCACTGCGCCTTTCCCTCGATAATTTCGCGCCGCTATTTGCGCCTTCGGAGCGCGGGGCCCTTATTATTTAAACGGCCGCTTTCACCGCGTCCGTGACCGTTTTTATCTGTTCGTCGGTGAGCTCCGGATACATAGGCAGGGAGAATACTTCGTCCTGTGTTTTTTCCGATACCGGCAGGTCGCCCCGTTTGTAGCCGAGGTGGGCGTACGCTTTCTGCAGGTGCAGGGACACCGGATAGTAAATCTGGTTGGCTATGCCGTTTTCAGTGAGGCATTTCTGTGCGTTGTCGCGCGTGGTTTTAGAGTTGAAGCGGATTGTGTAGTAGTTGAAGGAATGACGGCAATTCGGCTTCACTACGGCCGTGGCGCACACGTCTTTCAGGGCGGCGGTGTATTTTGCGGCTACGGCGTTGCGCATTTCGGTCCATTTCAGCACGTGCCTGAGCTTGACGGAAAGGATCGCGGCCTGAATGGTGTCCAAGCGGGAGTTGAAACCTTCCATATCATGGAGGTAGCGCACTTTGCTTCCGTGGTTCCTGAGCGCTTTAAGTTCTTCGTAGATCTTGGCGTCGTCCGTTGTCACAAGGCCGCCGTCCCCGAACGCGCCGAGGTTCTTGGCGGGGAAGAAACTGTAGGTGCCGCAGTCCCCTATCGCGCCGGTATATTTCCAGGCTTTGCCGCCGAGGTTGTATTGGGCGGTGAATGCCTGGGCGCAGTCCTCTATGACTTTGAGGTTATGCTTTTTTGCCAGCGCCATTACGGGGTCCATGTCGACGGGATGGCCGTATAGGTGCACAGGGAGTATGGCTTTGGTCTTTTTGGTGATCTTTTTCTCTATGGATACCGGCTCCAGGTTATAGGTGTCCGGTTCTATGTCTGCGAACACGGGCACGGCGCCGGTCTGGCTGATGGTCTCCGTGGTGGCGATGAAAGTGAAAGGGGTGGTGATGACTTCATCTCCCGGCTTTATGCCGGCCGCGAGAATGGCGAGCCTGAGAGCGTCGGTGCCGTTGGCCACGCCCACGGCATATCGTGAGCCGTTCAGGGCGGCGAATTCTTTTTCGAACTTGGCGACTTCCTCACCCAGGATAAAATTACCCTTATTCATCACGTTCTTGACGGCGGTTTCCGCTTCGTCTTTAATAGCGGGATAGCCGGCCAGGATATCTACCATAGGTACTTTCATAAAACCTCCAGAACGGGAAATAAGAGTCTCTAAAAACGCCTGACGCTTCGCACTTTACACCAGTTCCCTGAATGTAATTGTATAAAAATATGTTCCGGGCGACAAATATGAATTTGTTATAATAAATCTTAAATGAAGACCAGTGTTGTCATACCGTCCTTTAATGAGCTTAAAACCCTGCCCGAGATCCTCAAAAGGATAGCGGCTATCCCCATGGATAAGGAAGTGGTGGTAGTGGACGACGGTTCAACCGACGGCACCCGCGAGTGGCTTGACGGCGCGCTGCGGGAGAATCTTTTCCCTTTTCCCCTTAAAGTCATAAAGCATCCGGCCAATAGGGGGAAAGGCGGTGCGTTGCTCACAGGTTTTGCGGCGGCCGGCGGCGACATCATTATTATCCAGGACGCGGACCTCGAATACGATCCTAAATACATACCGGAGATAGTGCGGCCGATAGAGGAAGGCGGTTTCGACGTTGTGTACGGATCCCGCCTGCTTTCAGAGCGGTCCCGGATCTACAATGTCTTATATCTCTGGGGAAACCAGTTCCTTACCGCGCTGATAGATCTGCTTTTCGGCGCGAAAATGACCGATTCCTACACCTGTTACAAGGCTTTCAGGGCGCCCGTGCTGCGCTCTCTGGGCCTTGTTTCCAGCGGCTTTGAGATCGAGGCCGAGATCTCCTGCAAGGTGGCTTTCAGGAGATGTAAGTTCACGGAAATAGCCGTGGTCTCCGTTTCAAGATCAAGGGAAGAAGGCAAAAAAATAAATTATAAGGACGCGGTTAAGGGTGTGCTCAAGATCCTTGAATTGCGGTTTAAAAGTTTTTTCACGGAAATATGAGGGACCTGATAGAAAATTCAAGATTTTACCTGCTGGCTTTTCTTATTCCTTTGGTGTTGTCGTTCGTCCTGACTCCCCTTTTGAGGATGTTCGCGCTCAAGTTCGGACATCTGGACACGCCTCTTGCCGAGATAAAAACCCATAAGCAGCCAGTACCTCTTCTGGGCGGCGTCGCGATCTTTCTGGCTTTCTCGGCCGGACTGATCTTCATGCGGTTCTATACGTCCTTCCCCACCGGTACTTTGCGCGACCTGCGCGTCATAATGGCCGGAGGCGCAATCATGTTCGCGCTTGGGCTGGTGGACGACCTGAATAAACCGCACGGCCTTGGAGTAAAGACCAAATTCCTGATACAATTCGCCGCGGCTTTTTTTGCGGCGCTTTACGGCGTCGGGATAAATTTTATAAGTCCGGATTACCTGTCGTTCATCCTTAGCATGATCTGGCTGGTCGGAGTATCCAACGCTTTCAACATCATAGATATTATGGACGGCCTGTCCGCCAGTCAGGCGGTTATGGCGGCGCTCGGTTTTCTGCTGATCTCTTTCCCTTCCGAGGCTGTTTATGTGAATGTCGCGTCCGCCGCTTTGGCCGGCGCGGTTCTGGGCTTTCTGCCTTACAACTTTTCAAAAAAGATGAAGATCTTTATGGGGGATTCCGGAAGCCTCTTCTGCGGATTTACGCTGGCGCTCGTTGCTATGGGAACGAAGTACAGCGCGGTCAACCCTCTGGGTGTTTACGCGCCGCTTTTTATTCTTGCCATACCTATTTATGACACCTTTTTCGTGTCGGTCATGCGCTTGCGCAGGGGGCTGTCTCCATTCATCGGCAGCAGGGACCATTTCGCCCTGCGGCTGGAGAAAATAGGCTTTTCCAGGTACAGGATAGTGTTCCTGACCGCCCTGGCCTCGCTGATGTTTTCCGTATTCGCTTTCCTGATAACCCAGGTCCCCATGCTCTGGGGGGCACTCATCTATCTGGTGGTGGGGGGGGCATTTCTTATGGTCAGCCTTGCCATCTCCAAAATAAAAATATAACTTCCCCGGAAAAAAGAATTTGATTTTATGGTTATTCCGCCGTTATCTCAAAGGCCGGCGGGGTGTGCAGATGCCGTTTTACGGCGCACAGTTCGGTGGCCTTAAGTATGGCGTCTTTATATTGAGGCGGGAAACCGTCAGGGAGCTTCATCTTCATAACCACCTTTTTTACCAGGTGGGATGATTCGTCCCAGTCGAAAGAAAGGAGTATCTTGAAGCCTTCGGTGCTGAGCTTGCGGCTTTGCATAAAACCCACGGCGAATATGCCCGCGCAGGTGCCGAGCGAGGCCAGGAACAGATCGAAAGGCGTGGGGGCGGAACCGTCCCCGCCCGAGCTTTTCGGCTGGTCTGTTTGTATTTCAAAACCGTGAAAAGCCGCGTTGATCTTCTTATTTCCGCCGAATGTTATTTCCATGTCGGACATGTGAATTCCTTCCTCGGTGCGCGGGTTGCCTAAAAGTTATACTTGTGCAGTTCTTTGGTGATGCCCGGGATGATGGTGGTCTTGCCGTCCGTAATGGCGTAGATCTTGATGATATCCGCGTAGGTGCGTTCAAAAGCCTCCACCACCGCGGGGTCGAAAGCCTTGCCTTTTTCTTCGAGGATATACTCCCTCGCTTTTTCGGGGTCCCATTTCGGTTTGTAAACCCTTTGCATGCAGAGCGCATCGAACACGTCCGCCACCGAGACTATACGGGCATGGATAGGTATCTGTTCGCCTTTAAGTCTGGAGGGGTAGCCGTCGCCGTTGAACTTCTCGTGGTGGGAGGCGGCCACCTTGCAGGCGATCTGCAGCAAACTGCTTTCGGCGCCGGAAAGTATCTTGGCGCCGTAAAGGGTGTGTTTCTTCATCTCTTCAAACTCATCCGGAGTAAGTTTGCCGGGTTTCAGCAGTATGGCGTCCGCTATCCCCACTTTGCCGATGTCATGCAGCGGGCTCGCGTAGCGGATATTTTCCACTTCGCGTTCAGGCAAGCCCATGCCCTGGGCGATAAGGGCCGAGTATTCGCTTATATGACGGAGGTGGATAGCCGTATCCTGCTGGTCGCGGTACTCCGCGGTGACGGCCAGCCGGTAGATGGTTTCCAGCTGGGATTTTGAAAGACTTTCGTAAAGTTGTGCGTTCTCTATAGCGGAAGCGGCCAGCGAACCCATGAGCTGCAGGATTCCCTCATCCTCCAGGCCGAAAAAGCCCTGGTCTTTGTTCATGACTTCAAACACGCCGATGATGTGTCCGCCGACATTTTTGAGCGGGACCGCCAGGATAGTGCGCGTATGATAGCCCGTCATCATGTCCAGGTCGTGGTTGAAGCGGGTATCGCCATAGGCGTCCGTGATGTTGATGGCCCGGCCGGTGGAAGCGACCAGGCCGGCTATTCCCTTTCCGAAAGGTACGCGGATCTCGGTCTGCTGCATGCCCTGCGCGATCTTGGACCAGAGTTCGTTCGTTTGCCTGTCAACGATGAATACCGAACAGCGGTCGCCGTTCAGCATCAGTTTTACCTGGTCGGCAATGACCTCAAGGAGTTTTGTAAGGTTGGTTTCGGTGGAGATGAGTCCGCCGAATTTTACCAGCATGTTCAGTCGTTTTTCAAGTTCTTCGGGGCGGGTCATGATGGATATTTTAGCATTTTGTCAGATTATCCATGAAAACGCTGTAGTGGACGGCTTTTGCCGAAGGATATTTTTTCCGCAAGCCGGTATTTATCTGCAGGAGGCAGGAGGTGGCTCCTACCAGGACGGTTCCGGCCCGTGTAGAGGCGATGTTCCGTATTTTGCGGTCCAGGATCCTGTCGGAGAGCGAGGTCTGCGTGAACGCGTAAGCGCCGGCGCCGCCGCAGCACCAATCGCTTTCCGGCAGTTCGACGAAAGATTTTCCAACCAGTTTTCTAAGCGCGGCGCGGGGTTCGGAGCGGATGCCCTGCCCGTGGCAGGCGCGGCATGAATCGTGATAAGTGACCGTTTCGCCCTCGGCCGGGTCGCGGCCTTTGATCTTATGGAGTTTTTCCGCCGGCAGGGTTTCAAGTATGTCTTTTACGGCCGAGGCGAAGGCTTTTGCGCGCGGCCTCCACGTTTCATCCCCGGTGAAAAGCTGCTCATAGCTTTTCATGAAAGCCACGCAGGAGGAGCAATCTCCGATTATGGCGAAATCGCCCAGTATCTCCTTGAGGTCTTCAAAGCGCAGGATGTTCTTTTTGGCGAATTCCCTGGCTTCGGTTATGCGGCCGTAGTTGTAGGCGAGGAGTCCGCAGCAGAAATTGTCGGCGAATACTCCATCCCCAAAGAAACGCTTGAGCAGGGCTACGGTCGCAAGTCCCACTTCGGGAAAGACGTAATTGGGACCGCAGGGGGCGAAATATGCCCAGGAGATCTCTTTTTTGCCTTCGGGGCTCAAGGCCGCGTCCAGGCGGAAGATGTCCCTCAGAAATTTTAAAGGGGCGTTCTTAAGCGAGTCCTGTGCCGCGCCGAGGGACGGCATTCCGATGAAACTGTAAAGTCCGAGCTTCCCGGCCAGGGCCGCCAGTCCCAATCGCTTCAGGAGGAACCCTATTTTGAGCAGGAACTCGAAAAGGCCGCGATTGTTTAAAAGCAGGTTCATACCGAGGCGGGCGGGTAAGCTTTGTCCGTAACCATCTTTGCTGCGCCTGCCTTCAAGCACCAGGTCCGGAGTCGGGACCTTGGCATAACAGACCGAGGAGCAGGCCCCGCACAGCATGCAGGTTGAGAAAGATTCTTCGGCGGAGCCGGTGTTACGGATCTTGCCTTCTATAAGCAGGCGCAGGAACTGATTGCGGCCGCGCGCTGAAATAGTTTCTCGGCCGGTCAGCATGTAAGTGGGGCAGACGGTTTCGCAATAGCCGCAGCGGTTGCATTGGGCCGCGGCGTCGTACAAAGTCCGTTCCCCTAGGTCGGTGAGCAAGTGTTTCAGGTGGAAAGGCTCCTGCGTATGGTCGTAAAGTTCGTTGATCTCGTATTTGCTCATAAAATAGTACTGGTCAGTAGTTGGAGGCTAGCGGTAAGCCATGATGTTTCATCTTAAAGTATCTGATCCTCCGGTTACTATCCGCCGCCCGCTATCAGTTACTCCCCATATATCCAGGGATTTAAAAGGTTTCCGGGATCGAACGCTTTTTTTAAACGCCGGTGGTATTCATCCGGCCTGAATTGATTTCTGACGTTTTTTGCCGGCCCTTGCTGCGGTCCGGAATCCAGAGCCGTCCGGAGAGTGACGGTAAGTATTACGCCGTAAGCTCCCAATGAGCCGCAGAAAAGTTTTAGCGCGTCGTAGCCCGCGACGTTCTTGACCGTCTTCCCGCCGAAAGATAGTACCGAGCCGTCGGCCATGGCCACGTCCATGCCCAGCAGGATATGGCGCATATCAGGCCAGGTTTTTGCCGCTATAGCTCCGCCCAGCGTCCCGTCCAGGTCCGGCAGCGCTACGCCGTATCCGGCTTTCTTAAGCCATTTGTTCAATTCCCTGACCGGCAGTCCGGCTTCCGCGCGGATCGTTAAGTTTTCACGGTCAAGGTCCAGGATCCTGTTAAGGCCGACGGTTTCCAAAGCTTTAACGCCCCGCGCGGCCGGATCCGCGGAAAGCCGGGTGCCCAGCCCTTTTACGGCGCTTTTTACTCCGTTGTCCCGGCGGAGCCTTAGTTCATTTATCAGGGCGGCCGCGGCTTCCCCCAAAAGGCCCGGCTGGAAAGAGCTTTCCTTTGCCCGGCGGTCTTCGGCTACGGGAAGGATCTTGTCCGGGTTGGCCAGGTCTTTGGGGTCGAAAGCTTTTTTTATGGCATCGAAAAAGTCCAGCGTGGCAGCGTCGTACATCCAGTTCATGGCCACTCTTTTTTCCACGCCTATGCCGTGCTCTCCTGAAATTGTGCCGCCCAGCCGGATGCAGCTCTTGAGTATCTCGTAGCCGGCTTTATTGACGCGCTTAACTTCCTGGATGTCGCGTTCGTCGAAGATCATGTTCGGATGCAGGTTTCCGTCGCCGGCATGGAACAGGAGTCCGGCGGTTATCTTATATTTGGAAAGTATGTCACGTGTTTCTTTGAGCGCTTCCGGCAGTCTGGGGCGCGGGACCACCCCGTCTTCCACCAGGACGTTGGGCGCCAGGCGGGCCATGGCGGGATAGGCGCCTTTCCGGGCCTGCCACAAGGCTTCCCTCTCAGCGGGGTCCGCGGCGGTTCTGAAATAAGTGGAAAAGGAGGCTTTGCAGATATCTTCTATATGGCGCATCTCGCCGGTTATCTTCCTGTCGCTGGCGCCGTCCAATTCTATGAGGAGGATGGCCTCCGTGCCCGGCGGATAATCCGTTTTAAGGTTCTTTTTTGCCGCGTCCAGGGAAACCTTGTCCATAGCCTCCAGCGCGCGTGGAATAATACCGGCGCCGATGATCTTGGTTACGGCGTTGATGGCGTTGTCAATAGAGGCGAAAGCGGCCACGGCTGTTTTTATTGTTTTCGGTTTTTCAAGTATTTTCAGCCAGGCCCTGGTGACGATTCCGAGAGTGCCCTCCGAGCCTATTATCAGGCTCATCAGATCCGGTCCCGGATCGCTGTGGGCCCAGAGCTTGATATCGCCTTCGGGAGTGACGACTTCCAGGCGTTCGACATTATCGCAGGTCACGCCGTATTTCAGGCACTGGGGACCGCCGGCGTTCTCTCCGATGTTTCCGCCTATGGTGGAGACCTTCTGGCTGGCCGGGTCCGGCGCGTAGAAAAAACCGAATTTATCCAGTTCCTGCTGCAGGCGCAGATTTACCACTCCGGGTTCAACCAAGGCCACCCGGTTCACGGTGTCTATCTGGCGGATCTTGTTTAAAAGCGAAAGGTTTAATATAACTCCGCCCCTGAGGGGGATGGTGCCGCCGGAAAGATTGGTCCCCGCGATGCGCGGCAGGAACGGAATGCCCGCGGCGTAGAGGATCTTTACCACCGGGGCCACCTGGCCGGTGGAGGTGAATAGCAGTACGGCTTCCGGTTTGGCCCGGGCCATGCCCGCGTCATAGGAATACATCAGGATTTCGGCGTCGTCGGTGAAAACATTTTCCGTGCCTACGATGTCTTCCAGGTCTCTCTTGATGCCTTCAATGCGGTGTTTCTTGAACATATCTAATAAGGATGTCGGACTATAGAAAATAGCTAATGGGCTCAGGCGGATCTGCCGCCCGCCGGTTTCAGCTTGGCGGTGAAATGTGCCAGCACTTTTGGCGCTTCCACCACTTCAAGCCCCTTTATCGTTTTCTTTTTTTTCGCCAGCGCGCCAAACACTTCTATAACGTAATCGATGTGGCTCTGGGTGTAGACGCGCCGAGGCATGGCCAGTCGTACCAGTTCCATGGGCGCCGCCAGAAAATTGTTCTTCGCGTCCCTGCGTCCGAACATCAGTGTGCCTATCTCTACGCCGCGTATGCCGCCTTCCAGGTAAAGCGCGCAGGCCAGCGACTGCGCCGGGAACCGCTGCGGTTTCAGGTGGGGCAGGAATTTCCTGGCGTTGACATATACTCCGTGCCCGCCGGGCGGGTTTATGATCGGTACGCCGCGCTTCAACAGGCCTTCGCCCAGGTACTGCGCTGAGCGGATGCGGTATTGCAGATAGTTTTCATCTAGCACTTCACGCAGGCCTATGGCTATGGCTTCCAGATCGCGGCCGGCCAGTCCGCCGTAGGTGTTGAACCCTTCGGTTAGGATCAGCATCTGGCGGGCTTTGGCCGACCAGTCACGGTTATTCATAGACAGGAACCCGCCGATATTGACCAGCGCGTCTTTTTTCGCGCTCATCCAGGCGCCGTCCGCCAGTTCGAACATCTCCTGGGCTATCTCGCGTACCGGGCATTGCGCGTATCCCCTCTCGCGCAATTTTATGAAATACGCGTTTTCGGCGAAGCGGGCGCAGTCAAGGAACAGAGGGATGCCGTGTTTGCGGCACAGGTTTTGCGCGGCCTTGAGGTTTTCCATTGAGACCGGCTGGCCGCCCAGAGAATTATTGGTTACCGTCATTACGCAAAGAGGGATGTTCTTAGCGCCCTTTTCGTTTATGAATTTCTCCATGGCGGCTATATCTGCGTTGCCTTTGAAGGGGGCGGGTTTGTCGAAGTCCAGGGCTTCTTTTACGGGGAAATCCATGGCCTGCGCTCCCGAAAATTCAACGTTGGCCCGGGTCGTGTCGAAGTGGGAGTTGGAAATTATATATTTGCCCTTTCCGCCTATCACTCCAAAAAGTATCTTTTCCGCGGCGCGGCCTTGGTGGACAGGAATGATCTCCGCGAAACCGGTAAGGCCCTTTACCTCGCGTTCGAAAGTGTAGTAACTGCGGGCCCCGGCGTAGGATTCATCTCCGATCATGATGCCGCCCCACTGTGCCGCGCTCATCGCTCCCGTTCCGCTGTCGGTCAAAAGGTCTATCAAGACTTTTTCGGCCCGTATATTGAAAAGGTTATAGTGCGCCGCGTTCAGGATCTTTAGGCGTTCTTCCCGGGTGGTGAAGCCCAACGGTTCCACGGTTTTTATTTTAAAGGGTTCTATAATCGTTTTCCATTTCCATTCCATGATAGGGCTCCTCTCTGTCGCGCCCCGCGCTAGACACATGCGCGGGGCGGATTACCGCCGGGCTTGAGAAAGTTCCCTTAAAAGCGCGGTGTAATAAACCGGTAACTTTGTCTATTTTACAAATATAGTCATCAATATGAAATAGGCCAGCATGAGGAAGGTCCCGTATGGCAGAGCGGCTTTCGCCCATTCGCCGGACTTTATTTTCAGCTTGGAGGCGCTTATTATGTTCGGGATGTTGCCGGGAATCAGCATGCCTCCGGAGATAAGCAGCCCCATCAGTACGAACTTGACCTGCTTGTCGGTCATGATCGGTACAAGTTCGGCCGCCGCCAGTGTGGCGTTGTCCAGGATGGCGGATACCGAATTGATCCAGTAAAGGGCCCAGATCGGCATCCCCGGGATAAAACGCTCTGCCAGCGGGGTAAGCCCGGCGCCCAGAAAAATAAGCGCCATGATGAAGAGATAGACCTTGCCGCCCCGTACAAGGATGCTTAGCCTCGTTTCCCTCGTATCCTCCACAAGTCCGTGGCCGGAGGAGGCGGCCGGGCCGGCTCCGCGCGAGCCGAGGAAAGACGTTAATATTACTCCCGGAATTACCCAAAGTCCGATCTGGTTCAGCAGATAGAAAAAATCAGCGCTATGGGGAGGGTCTTTCAGTTTCGCCACAACTATTGTGGAGAGAGGTTCGCCTATGGGTGTGAGAGCGGCTCCCAGGCCTATGGCGTAGCAGGCGTAAACCACTATCCTGATCTCGCAGTTCCTTTCAAGTTTTAGGATACTTATAACTTCGGCAAGCATCAGGGCGGAGGTGATAGCCGTCATCAGGCTTGAGCCCATACCGAGGAATAGTATGATAATGAAGAGCGACCATCGCAGCCCAAGTGCTTTTATCAGGCGCTCCAGCCACCCCTTTAGCTTAGGCCGTACGGCCCTGAACGCGAAACCCAGGACCAGTACCGCCAACGTTATTTTTATCGGCTCAAGGAAAGCTTCTTTTATAAGCGCCAGGTTCCACAAGCCGGAAATTGTGACCGCGGACAGGCCCATTATGAAAAGGAAAGCTTCCAGTTCCTCTTCCACTTTTTTTACGGAAAATGGAAGGATAAGCGTGGATGCCATGATCGCCGCCAAGCCGGCTATTGTAATGTATTCGTCCATGAATGTTTTTTTGCGGCGTCCCTTATCGGGGATTTAAGCGCGGGTGCTGTGAGCCGTGTCACATTTTGCTATATGTATTATCCCACCGCTTCAGCGGCTTACTTATGTCTGACGGCCATGAATCCTGTAACGGCGCCTGCGCGGGTATTGTGCTACAATATTATTGAATAGTCCGCCGAAAACCCTCTTTCGTGGTCTTTTGGCCGGTTTTTGCCTGCGTCTTTGCGTTGCTCAACTCTTAGTTTCTCTTAGAGAATATGCGTTTCGCATCACTTCGGCCCGGCTTTAAAATCCGCTCAAAATACCTCGGAGCGGGGTTTCTCGGTGGACCGCTGACTTAATAGTAATTCTATTATTTTTAGGATGTAAAGGAAAATGAATAAACTGAAAGGGCCGGTGGGCCTCTTTCTCTGCGGCGGCGGCGCTTTAGGCAGCTGGCAGTCCGGTGTGCTGTCCAGACTCGTTGCGGGCGGCCTGGAATTCGATGCCGTGGCTGGTTTCAGCGTCGGGTCGCTCAACGGCGCGGCCTATTGCTACAATAAGACCGGTGAACTGCGCGCGATCTGGTCCGGCCTTAAGCCGGAACGGATCCTCTCAGTGCGGCCGGGCTATCATAATATCCCGCTGGAGTTATATCAGCACCATAAACCCGGTTTTTTTTCAAAGATAGGTTTTCTGTTCCAGAAACATGCTTCAAGAATGTACCTCTTCTCTAACAAGCCGGTCTATGACTTCCTGAATTCCTGGCTTTCAAAGACGGATGTCAATTTCAACCGTAACATAAATTTTTATGTTATCAGCCACGCGGTGGAGATGAAGCTCCCTTATATCGTCAAGTTCGACGGCGGCACTCAGAGCCACAACCTCTCTTTTGTGGACTCGCTGGTCGCCAGTTGCGCCATTCCCACCATTTTCCCTCCGGTGGAGGTCACCGAGCACGGCCGTACCTATCATCTGGTCGACGGCGGCGTTATCGGGATAGCGAATATAAACCTTAATATTTTTGACGGCTGCAAAACCATCGTTATGATCGGTAACTCCAGGGACGAGGATGTGAATTTCCCCTCGGTCGGGGCTTTCGGATATTTTGAGTCAAGAGCCAGGAGGATGCTTGCCGTACACACGCAGAAAATCTATGAGTCGCGCGTCTTTGTTAAATCCGAGCCGATAGTGCACTATATCAAGCCGCCCGCGGACCTGAACCTGGGCATTCTGGAATTTGACGGCGTCAAATGCTCGCGTGCCTTCGATGTCGGCGAGCGTGAAGCCGAACGCTGGATGTCGCGGTTGGAATAACTTAGGGACGTGCCGACGTTCAAACGCAAGCATTCTTAGCCGGTATAACGTTTTTATGTTCGATTTGAACTTCCTAAATTTTTCCCTGCTGGCGTTTTTCGGTTTTTTTATAGGCATCCTGGGGTCGGTTCTGGGGGTCGGGGGAGGCATTTTTATAGTGCCCCTGCTTGTGCTGGCGCTTGGAGTCCCCATTCACCAGGCCATAGCGGTGTCGTTGGTGGCCATCGTAGCGACCTCCAGCGCGGTGGCCTCGGTCAACGTGGAGCGCGGGCTCGCCAATATGCGTCTTGGAGTCGCCTTGGAGGTTACAACGGCTCTGGGGTCCATAATCGGGGCCCTCGCAGCCAGCCGATTGTCTTCCAATCTCATTCACTTCTTTTTTTCGATAATGCTTGCAGCGGTTTCTATCAGTATGTTCCTGAAAGGCCGGCGCTCTCTGAAGCGCGTGTCCTCCGGACACTTCCAGGCCGCGGCCGGCGGGGCGGGCGGAGCCCTTGATTCCTCGTTTTTCGACCCGTCAACAGGCTCTCATACCTCTTACCGCGTCAAAAATATGGCTCCGGCCTCCTTCGTATCGTTTTTTGCCGGCGGGCTCTCAGGCCTGCTGGGCATTGGAGGAGGCGTGATACAGGTGCCGGTGATGAATTTGCTGTGCGGCGTGCCGTTCAAGGCCGCCGCCGCTACCAGTAATTTCCTGATAGGCGTTTCCGCCGCCGCAAGTGTTTTTATATATCTACGAAAGGGGTACCTGATACCCGATCTGGCGGCCGTTATCGTAATAGGCGTGCTGCTTGGATCGTTCGCCGGGATGCAGATTCTTTATAAGGCCAGATCCGAGAAGATACAAATAGCATTTTCGGCGTTTGTGTTCGTGGTCGCGGTTAAAATGTTTATGACGGCGTTTTAACCCGCCGTTGAAATTATTATTTCTTGGAAGTTTATGTGTAAAGATGCCCATTGTGGTTTTGAATTATGGATGAAAATTTTTCCGAAAAGAAATTAGGCAAATTGATACAGAGAACGCTGCTGTCCGGCGTGTTCCTTAGCCTTTTCTTTTTCTTCCTGGGCTTTGTCTTCCGGCTTACGGGCTCCGCGGCCGCCGACGGGTTGCTGCGGACCGGGGTATGGCTGTTGGCTCTTACTCCAGCGGCGCGCGTGATAATGCTGGTTTACGGCTACTGCCGGACAAAAGAATATCACTTTGCCCTGGCGGCTTTTACCGTCCTTAGTTTACTATTGGTTTCCGCATTGATATAAGGCCGGTTTTTTGCGGCGGAGATCCTTGCCGCTTTGACCTGTCGGATCACGGCGACATGGAAAGATTCTCGGCGCTTCAGGAAGATTCGATAAGATCTTTGCCGTGCGAACATGAACGTATAATTTTTCGGCTGAAGATATTTTAAAGCGAGATATTTAAGGGATCTTTCCGTGGATTATTGCCTGAGTTGCCGGCTGTAATTGTCTTGTAACCGGATAAATACCCGAAAACTTCAATGAATATTTTTATACAATAAGTTCTCTGAATGAAACACGATGCCAATTTGTGGTTTTCAGATTAATAAAGGAAGAGAAATATGAATAATAAACAAGAATTCACGGCTATCGTGCCGGTGGCGGGGGCTGGAACCCGGCTCCGGCCGCATACCCACACTTATCCCAAAGTGTTGTTGACCGTGGGGGATAAACCCATTATCGGCCATATCCTGGACGACATTTCAAAGGCCGGAATAAAGAAAGTTTGCATGGTCATCGGCTATATGGGCGACAAGATCAAGACCTATGTCGCCGGAAAATATCCGAAGCTGGACGTAACTTTTATAACGCAGGATGAGCCGCGGGGCCTCGGCCACGCTATCTGGCTGACCCGCGATCATGTCGGAGGCCCCGCGCTGGTCATGCTGGGCGATACTATTATCTCAGCGGACCTTGGGAAATTTCTGGAAGCGCGCGAGGACTCCATAGCGGTACATGAGGTCGCCGACCCGAGGCGGTTTGGCGTGGTGGAAACGAAAAAAGGCCATATTGTAAATATGGTGGAAAAGCCACGGAACCCGCCCTCCAACCTGGCCATAGTGGGGATCTACGCTTTCCGGGAAACCGGGTCTTTGTTCACGAGTCTGGACCGCCTGGTCCAGTCCGGCAAGACCACCGTTGGAGAGATCCAGTTGACTGACGCCCTTATGCTTATGCTGAAGAGCGGGCACAAGTTCAGACCGGTCACGATAGACGGCTGGTATGACTGCGGAAAACCGGAGACTTTACTGGAGACCAACCGCTATATCCTGAAAAAGAAAAATCCGGCGTCCCGCGCGCCGGGTTGCGTTGTGGTGGAACCGGTGTATATCTCTCCGCGCGCCAAGGTTTCCAATTCCATAATAGGCCCGTACGCGTCCATCGGGGACGGCGCTTTGGTGGACTATTCTATCGTCTCGGACTCCATCATAAACGAGAACGCCGTGATCATGAATATGAACCTCAGCAAATCGCTTGTGGGCCCCAGCGCCACTATCATCGGCCGGCGGGAGCAGATCAATATAGGCGAAAGTTCTGAGATAAGGTTCGATAAAACGGCCTGCGACCTGTAGCGGTAACGCCAGGCCGGTCGGCTTTGGGCTACGAGCCGCGAGATGCTCAATCGGGGCGACGAGGGGGTTGCCCTTACGCCGCGTAGGAAACCCTCCCGTGGTTTCCCCCCGAAACGGGGCCCCCCATCCGCTATGCGGCTCCAGGGCAACCCCCCCGTCGCCCCTCCAGAAATTTACGCATTATGTTCCTCAGGCTTTATTCCATACCTCCGAGTAAGGTTTTTCAGCAGACTGTTAGCCGTGCTTATGGTTTTATGAAGAATAGCGCGGGGAAGTAGGTGACCAGGGCCAGCACTCCCAGCAGGATAAACCAGAAGTTCATAGTCGCCAGGTATAGTTCCGGCAGTTTTTTATCGAACCTGGAACTGGAAAGGAAAAGATTCAGGCCCAGCGGCGGGGTCATGTAGCCGATCTCAAGGTTCAAAAGGAAGATGATGCCGAGGTGTATGGGGTCTATGCCGTAGTTCATGGCCACCGGCACGATTATTGGCACAACTATTATAATGGCGGAGAAGATCTCCACCATGTTGATGACCAGCAGAAAAGCGTTCAGGATCACCAGGAAAAGCACTTTGCTGGATACGAACGAATGCAGTAAGGCGAAGATCTTGTCTGGTATCTGCGCGTCGATCAGGTAATTGGTGAAGCCCAGAGCGGTTCCCAACACCACGAATATCGCCCCGACCAGCATCATGCTTTTTACAGCGATCTTCGGTATATCCCGGAACAGATCTAATTCCCTGTAAATGAATACTTCCGTTATCAGCACGTAGAAGGCCATGATCGAGGCGGCTTCGCTGGCCGTGAAAAGCCCTTTATAAATGCCGCCTATCACGATGAACGGAAGCGGGAGCTGCCAGGCTGTTTCTCTGACCGCGCTTTTTAATTCAGCCCAGGAGAAAGGCTGTTTTTTAATTCCGGCTTTTTTCGCCGTGACAAGCGCGTAAACCGACAAGACCGCTAAAAGGAAGATGCCCGGCAGCAGCGCGGCTTTAAAAAGCGCGTCTATGCTTATTTTCGCTATGAGGCCGTAAAGTATTATAGGCAGGCTGGGGGGGAAGAGCAGGCCGAGGCTGCCGGTCGTGGTAAGCAGGCCCAGCGTGAATTTTTCAGGATAGCCCTGCTTGGTCAGCATAGGGTATAGGAGTCCGCCTAGAGCTATAATGGTCACGCCGGAGGCGCCGGTGAAGGCTGTAAAGATGGCGGTGGCCACTAACGCGGCGATAGCCATGCCTCCGGGCAGAGAACCGAACAGCGCCGAGCCGAGCTTAAGCATGCGTTTTGGGGAATTGCTTTCCGCCAGCACATAGCCGGCGAAGGTGAAAAGAGGGATAGCGATAAGGGCGGGAAGGCTTGCCAGGCGCAGCATTTCCACTATGACGGCCGAGGAATCTATGTCCGCCGCGCCGAAAAGATATAAAGCCCCCGCGCCGATAAGCGAAAAGACCGGGGCGCCCAGGAAAGCGAGCGCGAGGATGAGGACGGCGATGAATATGCCCATAAATTGAAAGTAATCAAGCAAGCCGGCTAAGGTGAAAATTTTTCAAAAACGGAATCACCTAATCAATATTCACTAAGTCACCGCCGCCTTGCGGTTTTTCCTGTCTGAAAATATTAACAAACGTGTGAAAAGCTATCAGCAGGAAAACCGCCGGAAGTATCATCCCGGCCCAGCCGCCTTTCACCGGGAAACCGCCGATATAAAAAGCCACCGAACCGGAAGTAAACTCGTCACGGATGAATTTCCAGGCCGCATTGAACAGCGCCCCCGCCACTATCACGGTGAAAACATCGGTAAAAATATTCAGAGGTCTGTGCAGGCGTTCAGGTAGGAATTTTACAAGGGCGTCCAGAGCGAAATGTTTGGCGTATCTGGAGGCCAGCACCGCGCCCGTGAGCCCGGTCCACAGCACCATGTGCCTGAGCGCGGGGTCCAGCCAGACTATGCCGGAATGGAATACAAGACGCAGCAGCACCTGCAAAAAGGAGAACATTACCATCAGGGCGATGAAAACCACCACCAGCGTCTTTTCCGCTCCGACGATAAGATCCTCGGCTTTTAAAAGGTATTTCATGGTTTCTTTTTTACCCGGAACTCTTTGAGGGCGTTCTCTATTTTTTCCAGAAGTTCTTTGGTATAAAGTTTTCCGACCAGCGCTTGTCTTGCTTCTTCCCCCATCCGTTCGAAAACGGCTATCACTTCGGCGCCGGCGGGCGCGGTGAAGGTTACTTTCTCTTTTTTAAGGGTGGCCAGCGACTTCTCATTGTCCTTGCGGCTGGCGGCGGTAAGGGCCTTGAAGTGTCTGTTTCCCAGCTCCAGCAGGATCTGCCGGTCCTCTTTGGAAATGGAGCCATAGGCTTTTTTGGAGATGACTACCGCGCCGGATGCGGTGGCTATCGGCAGCGCCAGTACGTATTTCATCTTGGTGTACCACTGCAGCGGGATCACGGTCGCCGGAGCGCTGTAGACCGCGTTTATCATGCCGGTCTGCAAAGAAGTCATAACATCAGTGATAGAAAGGGGTATCGGTTTTATCTTCATGGCGGAGAAAGTGGCCTCGGCTATCGGGTCGCCTTCCCAAATCCACATCTTCACTTTCTGCAGATCGGCCGGGTTCGTGACCGGAGTGTTGGTGAACATATATACGTTGCCCACCTCGGTCCATCCGAGCAGGATATAGCCCTTTGACTCGAATATTTTACGGAAATCAACGTCCAGCATCTTGTAAATATGGTCCATTTCATCGGTGTTTTTAAACAGGAACGGCGTATCGAGAATGCGCGTTTCCGGAGCAATCTCGCCCAGGCCGACACCGGTGAACCCCGCCGCCTGCAGCTGGCCCAGGCGGATCTTTCTGGCCACGTCTTTTTCATCCCCGGAGACGCCCCCGGCGTATATTTTAAACTTCACGCGTCCCTGTGTCTTGGCGGAAAGTTCGTCGTTAAACTGGCGCATCGTCTTCATCCAAGCTGTGCCCTCTGGCGCCAGGGTGGCGAACTTCACCACGGTCTGAGCGTTTGCCGCGGGGATGGAAAACAAAAAATAGAGAACAGAAAACAGGAAATAGAAAACAGATAATAAAACGGGATTTTTAGAACAGGTCATCTTTTTTCTCCAGTAATTTTTTCGCTTTGATCTTGGCCACCTCGTTCGGCAGGCGGGCCTCGTCGTCCTTCAGTTCGGCGCCCAGTATGGCGTTCAGCGCTTTTTCAAAATAATCCTGGTCCTGCGCGGCCACGGCGTACATCTTGGCGCTCATGTAGGCGTTGAGCAGAAAGTCCGCTCCCGCGCCCTGGAGGGCTTTGTCGAAATTGATCTTCGCTTTTTCCGGGTTGCCGCCGAGTATTCTGGGCAGCAGGGCGTTATAGGTGCCAAGCATGGCGTAGGAACCGTTGTAATAATAAGCCGGGGTAAGTTCGGCCACCCTTTCCGCGACCGGCATGATCTTGGGAAGCTCCGCCACGGCGTCCGGGTTGTCGCGGTTAAGATTAACATAGGCGGCGCGGCAGAAAGTGTGCCAGAACGCCGCCGGCGCGGAATTTTTATCCAGCGCCAGGGGCGATACCGAGCCTTCCTTCACGGCCCCTTTAAGTATAAGGGCCTTGAGGGCGTAGGCGGCTCCTTTTTCATACAGTGCGGAGGCGCGGGTTTCGCTTTCGTCCTCTATAAACATAAAGCCGTAACCGCAAAAGCCCATGGCCGCGTCCAGGAGCAGGGTCTGGTTTCCGGGATCGCTTTCCAGGAGGACTTCCATGAGCTTGAGGTTCGCCGGCAGGGCCTCCCTCGCGAACTGCGGGTCTTTTTCCCTGTAGATGGCGGGCAGGCCTTTGTCTATTATGGAAGCCGTGGACTTTGCCGCGAGTTTGTTAAGCGAGCAGCCTGTAAACGCCAGCGGGAGAACGGCGGATATGGAACAGAAAATGGAAAATATGCTCCTGGCGGGTTGGTTCATTTCCTTTCCTCTTTGACCATAGCGGCGAATCTTGAAAGCAGGTCGCTGTGTTTTTTAAAAAAGTTCTCCGCCGGAGTGGGGAATTTATAAGTCCAGTTGTCGGTTCCGATGGTGCCGGGCAGGTTGATCCGGTCGCGGGAGCCGAAGATGTCCTGTATGGGCAGGATGACAAGGCTTGAGGCGGCCTTCAGGAGTTTCCTGACGACGGTTTCCCTTGACCTTGAAAAGACGGGAGGTTTTTCGCCGCCTCCGGAGACCATTGTCCAGAAAAGTTTTTTCTCCGTGTAAGCCACTGTGTCCCACCAGTCGGCCATGGGCTCGTTATCGTGGGTTGAAGAGGTGGCCAGCGCCACGCGCGGATAGTTTTCCGGTTCGGTGTAATTGCCGTCCTCCTTTTTTTCCCAGCGCATGACCTTGTAGCCTGGAATGTTGAGTTCGTTCAGGACCTCGTAAACGAAAGGAGGAATGACGCCCAAGTCCTCGGCCACCGGAAGCATGCGGCTCGCGCCGCTGATAGCTTCAAGAAAACGCCGGCCCCGTTCCCGCTGCTCTTTCGCGTCCTTAATGTCGAAATCCGGTTTCAGCGCGACATCGTGCGGGATGACCCAGGTCCTGAAAAATCCGACCAGGTGGTCGACGCGGAAGAGATCGTAGAAATCTTCCGATTTTTTTACTTTGAGGCGCCACCATTCAAAATTATTCTTTTCAGCTTCTTGCCATTGGTAGGCCGGCAGGCCCCATCTTTGGCCCGTTTCGCTGAAAGCGTCCGGTGGGGCGCCGATCTCTTTGTGGATGTCGAACTCGTTCTGGCGGGCCCAGACATCGGCGCTTTCCTGGTTAACCATGAAAGGCAGGTCGCCCAAGAGGAGTACGCCTTTCGCGGCGGCTTTTTCTTTTACCGCGCGCCATTGGCGGTCGATGATCCATTGCAGGTACTTGAAGAACAGAACCTGATTTTCATTGGCGGCTTCAAATTCCTTCAGGGCCGCGGGATCATGGCGTCTCAAAGGTTCTTCCCAGTGCGTCCAGGAAGCCCAGCTATGCGTGTCTTTTAGATGGCGAAAAAGTGCGTAATCGTTCAGCCAGGAGGCGTTTTTTTCGCCGAAGGCGAAAAAATCATCCGCCGGGTGCGTGTTTTTGAGGATGTGGCGCTCATGGAAGCGGCAATAAAGTTTCCAGAGGATGCCGAATTTTAATTGCTTGACGTCGTTATACTGCACCTTTTTTGAGGCGCGCAGGCGGCGCAGGCCGGCCTGGAATTTTTTCGACGCTATCTCCTCTTTAAGTTCCGTAAATTCTTCGAGTTCCGGGATATCCTCTATGGCGATGAAGATAGGATCTATGGCGAAAGCGCTCATCGCTGTATAGGGGCAGGCCACTCCCGGCGGCGTTTCGTTGACCGGCAGGAGCTGGATAAGGTCCAGGTTTAATTCGGCCAGGGCGTCTATCCATAGGCCCATGCCCGAGATGTCGCCTATGCCCCAGTCCTTTTTGGAACGCATGGAAAAGAGGGGGAAGAGCGTGCCGGTATGTTTCTTATCGAGTAAGGGGTGCATAGGCGCTTACCGCGACCGCTTCTATTTCAACCAGCGCCGCCTTGGGCAGAGCATTTACTTCTATGGTGGCTCTGGCCGGCGGATTTTTGGCGAAGAAACGTGCGTAAACCTCGTTCATTTTCTGAAATTCTTTCAGGTCGGTCATGAAGACTGTGGTTTTAACCACGCTGTCCGGGGTGAGGCCGCGCGACTTGAGAATGGCTTCGATATTTTTTAAGACGGTTTCCGTTTGTCCGGCGGCGTCGGTTCCCGTCATGTTCCCGGTTGCGGGATCTACGGGCAGCTGGCCCGAGATGAAGATGAAGCCGCCGGCTTCAACGGCCTGTGAATAAGGGCCGATGGCCGCCGGCGCGTCGGGGGTTGAAATGATGCTCTTCATTTTCTTAATTTCCTTTATGCGATGCTATAAATTTTTCAATGGAGCGGTCGTAAGTTCTTTCGGCTTCCTTGCTGAAAAGGCAGCCCGGCAATTCTCCGGAAGCGCGGTGATAAGCCACGCAGTCGCAACAGAGGCCTTTACGCGGGCATGGGTCGTAAGTGCAGGAGCAGGTTTTAGCGTTATCGGTTTTTTTACAATTCATAGTCCCACGCTTAATGATCCTTTTATATGGTATAAAATTTATCTATTCCACTACAAAAGGGCCGTTTTGTATTTCTCCTTAAGATCATTACAAAGTCGCCCTTATCAGGTTGCCGTTCCCGCCACGGGGACTTGCCGATACGCTGATAATATCGTTTAATTCTGACCATGGAAGCCGGAAAGAAAATACATTTTATCGGGATCGGCGGCTCCGGGATGAGCGCGCTGTCGCAGATCGCGGCTATGGAAGGCCGCGCCGTGACGGGGTCGGACCGGGATTTTGATAACGGGAGGAACCAGGCCTTCAAAACGGCGCTTGAGCGGCTGGGTATAAAGATTTTTCCCCAGGACGGCTCTGGCATAGACCGGGACACGGTTGAAGTCGCGGTCTCCACCGCCATAGAGGATTCTAATCCGGAAATCTCAAAAGCGCGGTCGGTGTCCGCCAGGATCATTCACCGTTCCGAACTTCTTTCTTCCTATGTCGACAGTTTTAAAACCATCGCCGTCGGCGGCACCAGCGGCAAGTCCACGGTGGTCGGCATGATCTTCACTATACTTGAGGAGGCGGGTTTCGGCCCCGGAGTCATCACCGGCGGCCCGCTGGTAACGCTTAAAGAGCGGGGCTTCATGGGCAACGCCTGGCTGGGTAAGGGACCGTCCGCGGCGCGCGGCCAGGGCCATATTATGGTGATAGAAGCCGATGAATCCGATGGTACCATCGTTAAATATAGTCCCGCAATAGGCCTTATCCTTAACATCAGCAAGGACCATAAAGATGTTCCGGAGATAAAGAAGATTTTCAGACAGTTCGCTCAAAATGTAAAAAAACTTTATGTTAACGCCGATGATCCCGAACTCGCCGATTTTAAGACCGGGGCGGAACTCTTCGGCCGCGCCGGTTTCGGTTTCAGGCTTGAGGATTTGAAGATGGCTATGTTCGGCTCGTATTTCAGATTGAATGGGGTTGACTTCGAACTGCCCGTGCCCGGCGCTTACAATATCGAAAACGCCCTGGCAGCGGTGCGCGTCGCGTTGGATCTGGGCGTGAAGCTTGAGCTGTGCGCCGAAGGGCTTAAAAAGTTTAGAGGGATACAGAGGCGCTTTGAACTGATCGGAGAGGCCGGCGGTATTACCGTGTTGGACGATTACGCCCACAATCCGGCCAAGATCTTCGCAGTGCTTGGGGCTTTGCGCCGGTCCTCCGGCAGGCGGTTGATAGTCGTTTATCAGCCCCACGGTTATTCTCCCACGCGCCATCTCAGGCGCGAACTGGTGGAGTCTTTCACCGGCGGTCTGGCCGCCGAAGACATACTTATCATGCCCGAAATATATTACGCCGGCGGCACGGTGGCCAAAGATATTTCTTCCGAAGACCTGGTGAAAGAGATCTCGGCAAGGGGCCGGAAAGCTTTTTACTTCAAACAGCGCGGCGATATTATCCCCATGGCTTTAGAATTGGCCGCTCTGGGCGATATCTTTATAGTTATGGGCGCCAGGGATTGGACGCTTTCCGATTTCGCTAAAGAGCTTTTTGAAAAGATAAAGAGGAAGATATCGCGTGGCTAAAATAAGGGTGATGGTCTATACTACCTTGAGAGCGCGGCTGGGCTTTTCCAGGATCGATCTGGCGGGGAAAACGGTGTCCGAGCTCCTTTCCAAACTTGCGGTTTCCGGAAAGGCCGATGTTTCCGGGCTGCTTTTCGAACCCGGCGGCGCGGTCCGCAATCACTTTGTACTCACCCTTAATTCCGAGATCCTGGACAATAAAAGGACGAAAACGGCCAAAGTCAAGGCCGGCGACATTCTTCATGTTTTTCCGCCGATCTCGGGGGGATAACGGATTGTCTGCGATAAATTTAAAACTTGGTTTTAAAAAGCATCTGCCCATAAAGTTATACAAGCTGTCGCTGAGCAATTGCGCGGCCGGCGGGCGGGTTCAATGAACCGTATCATTTGAATAACCTGGTCTGACAGGAGAAAAATATATGAAACCAGTGGAACTTTCGAAGAACGTGTTTTTTCAGCAGGTTAATCATTTTAACAGGAGGCTCTTCGACTCTCTTATACCGCTTCCTGAGGGCACCAGCTATAATTCGTATCTGGTGAAAGGGCTGGATAAGACCGCGCTCCTGGATACCGCCGACCCGGAGAAACGGGAAACATTTTTTGATTTCCTAAAAGATGTGGAGACCCTGGATTATGTCGTAGCCCACCATGCCGAGCAGGATCATTCCGGTTCAATCCCTTTCGTGCTTGAAAAATATCCGCTGGCCAAAGTTGTGGCCAATCCGAAATGCAAGGAATTGCTGATGAGCCACCTGCAGATCCCCGCCGAAAAGTTTATCGAGGTTAAGGACTATGATACGCTGAACCTGGGCGGCAAGACCCTGCAGTTCATCTATACGCCGTGGGTGCATTGGCCGGAAACCATGGTGACCTATCTAAAGGAGGACAGGATCCTGTTCTCCTGCGATTTCTTCGGCTCGCATCTGGCCACGGGCGCGGTGTTTTCCGAAGAAAATATCGTGCATGACCCTATGAAGCGCTATTACGCCGAGATCATGATGCCCTTCAGGAGCAATATCAAAAGCAACCTTGAAAAACTTAAAGGCCTGGACTTGGCCATGATCGCCCCCAGCCACGGGCCGGTGCATAAAAATGTGGCTTTCGTGACCGGTCTCTATAGAGACTGGGCGGTCGGCGACACAAAGAACAATGTGCTGGTGGCCTATGTGTCCATGCATGGAAGCACCGCCATGCTGGTCAACCGGCTGGTCAGCCGCCTTCAGGAGCGGGGGATAGCCGTTGAAAAACTAAATCTTGAACAATTGGACGAAGGCCGGGTGGCTATGGCTCTGGTTGATGCCACTACCATTGTGATCGGTACGCCCACGGTTCTCGCGGGCCCCCATCCAAAGGCGGTTTACGGGGCGTATCTAGCCAACGCGCTCAGGCCCAAGGCTAAATTCGTCTCAGTCGTAGGGTCGTATGGCTGGGGCGGCAAAGCGGTTGAGATTATAGCCGGCATGATACCTAATCTTAAGGCCGAAGTTTTGAAGCCGGTAATGGTCAAGGGCCGGCCCACCGAAGCGGATCTTGCTCAGATAGACGAACTGGCCGCTCTTATAGCCGAGAAACATAAGGCGCCGGCGTCGCCCCTTCCTGAAAATCAGACCGCCATTGGCGCCGCATAATGGTTTCCGGCGGGTGAGGGGGCGGCTTAGCGAACATATTGTCCGCCCCTTGAATTTGCCGGTTTTGTCTGCTAGACTTTATTTATGGATGCCGCTTTATTTCCCGGTCCTTCCAAAGAGGGCGCGGGGGATAAGGGAGATTCTGTTTTATACATGGGGAATTTATGAGCGAAAATTCAAACAGCAATAACAGAAGAAAAACACTTATCACCCTCATCGCCGCGTTTCTTGTGATCGGGGGCGGGATTTTTATCTTTTTTGTTTTCCAGGGCCTGGGAGATTTAACAAACGATAACAAGGGCGGTTTTAGTTACGGCTTTGCCGCGAGAAATGTTTTTATTCCTCTTTCCAATTATTTCAATCTGGGTGATAATGATGTCGCGCTGGCCAGGAGAACGGGCGAGAAATTAAAGGCGCCGGAGGACGTGCTGTCTGAAGAGCCTTTGGGTGATGTCTCGGATTGGATGGCCAAGGGGGATGCCGGTAATGAAAGCGAAGGAGCCGCGAGTGCTTCTTCCCAGTCTTCCGAAAAGACTTCCATCCCCGCAATTAGCGGTGCTCTGAGCGGCATGGACGGAGGCGGGGGTGGCGAGAGCCAGTCCTCATCAGGGATTTCGGAACTACCCGACAGGACCGACCGTGACAATGTTAAGATAACCGGGGCGCAAAGTGGAAGGGGCGGCCTTCAGGGCCGGGGCGTCCCGCAGGGGCGTAGCGGTACGTTTAACTCTCTTAGTACCGCAAGGGCCTCGCTGAGTAAGGGCTTGAAGTCCGGTTCCGCCATGACCGCCAAGGCAAGTTGGGACCAGGGTTTCGGTGCCGGGGGGGCGGGCGCCGCCAAAAAAGGGGGCGAACTTGCTTATGGCAAGGCCGGTCTGGTCGGTCTGGACCATATCAAGAGCGGCGATATTTCCGATTTGAAGCTTACCAACGACCCTAAATCCCTTAAAGTATCCGCCCCCGGCGCGCCGGTAAGGGACGAAGAATCCGAAGCTAAGGATAAGAAGGATAAGAAGGCGAAGTATGCGGAGAAAGCGATGGGCGCGCTGGGAAAGAAGTTCAACTCCTTGAATGAGGATAAAGGTGGGGACGGGGCTGAGGCGCCAAACGCGGAAAAGCCGCCCCAGGAGGTGGTTGCCGCGGCCACAACCGAGTCGCCCGAAGGAAGTTATTGCCCCAAAGGCTGCGATGGGGGAAAAAACGGCACATATACCGACACTAAAGTGAGTTACCAGAAAGCGGATGATGGGCGGCAATGGTTGGCCACTTTTGAAGGGACGCAGTCGGGGCCTAATTGTAATCCTCCCTGCAAATATAAGGATGAGACAGTGGTTAACCCCGGCGGCAAGCCGCCGGTTCAGCTCGTGCACTCTTTTATCCAGAATCAGAAGACTGGCAAGTGGGAATGCGCGGTGGGGGGAGGCGTTACTCCCGCTCCCTGTCCCAAATAGTAATAATGGCCGGGGCGGCCCTGGATGTTGTTTGTTGCGAATTCGGCATAGCCCTGTTAGCCCTTGACAAGTCAAGGATTTTCTGCTACAACATTACTGTGGGATTCGGCTTCGCCCTGAACTTTTTATAAGATCGTGTCAGGGGAAGTTTAATGTTCTTTTGTGATTAAGGTGGGACGGTTATGATGAAGACGGCCATGATAAAGATGATGGGGAAAAAGACGAAGCCTACGCAATACATAATCGGCGGCGTGGTGGCCGTCATAATTCTTGGCGCCTGGATATCCATTCCGCTGATGAGTAGTTCCTCGCTGGATTCCTCGGCTGGTTCCGGCAATCCGTTCAAAACAAAGACCGCAGATGTTAGTTCTCTGGGTAACGATATCCCATCAGAGGGCGGCGCGCCCGGTTATTCTCTGAGCGGCGAGATGCTGTCTAATCCCGCCACCTCCGGTGAGAATATTGCCGCCTCTCTTTTTCAGTCCGGTCCGGATGAGGCGGGGTCGGATGGCTCCGGTTTGGATAGCGGAGAGGTGCTCCCGGACTCCGCTTCGGCCGACGTTTCGGCCCCTCCCTCTTATGATTCCGGCTCTGACGCCCCGGACGGAGATTCCGAGTCTTCCGCCGGGGGGGGGAAACTGAGCGCCATGGCGTCCATCTCTGGAGGCAATGCCAATTCCGTAACTACCGGCGGGAAGTATGAAAAACCTTTCGGTACCGGCTCCGATAAGGCGGATTTGGTTCCTATCTCAGAACAGAGTTTGAAGAGTAAAAATATGTCGGCGGCCGAGAAACGCAAAGCCATGGTGGCTATGCTGCAGAATGTGGATAAGAAGAGTTCCCGTGCGGCCAGATCGGCCAATTTTGATGCGGCAGGCAGCGGCGCCAGTTCCGCTTTTGAAAAGACCGCCGGCGGCGCGGGTAATTCGAATCTGGATTCCGGCGCAGAGCGCGGCGCGGCAAGTTCCGGGATCTCTTTTAGCGGGGGGGCCACACAGAATCTTAAAGCCAATGATCCCTCGCTTAATAAGAATGCCTCAACGATCCCTGAACCCAAGGCGGCCGCCAAGGATGATTCTGAAGATGCTGATAAAGCCATGAAAAAAATGTTGCTGGAGATGCTTATGAGCAACGTACTGGGGCCCATGTTCGGTTCCTTGACCTCCGGTCTATTTGGTGGTGCGCCCAAGGATGGCACTGGTACTGGTACTGGCAAGGATTGTGTTACCGTAAATGGGAAGGAATATTGTAACTGAAGTAGTTTGGTGTTGACGGGACCACTAATTTCGGAGGTATTATGAGCGAATTTAAAAAAGAAGAAAAGAAAGGCGGTTTCCTGTCGGCCCTCTCAAGCCTTTTTGGCGGCGGGTCTTCGGCCGCCGGAGGGGCCTCCGGTATCGGCGGGGCCGGTTCCGGCCTTGCCGGGCTTTTTGCCACCAAAGCCGGCATTCTGGGTATGGTCCTTGGCGGCGCGACTATAGCGGCCGGGGTGGGCGTGGTCTATAATTTTATAGGGCCGTCTTCCACGCCTGTTTATAATCCCCAGCTTTTCCAAGAAACCTATTACGAGGAACAGGCCAACAATGCGGGACTGGAGCGCGCCAGAAGTAAAGAGGAGTCGGCGGCTTCCGCTTCCTCAACGCTGGACCTCTTTCGGGAGCAGGCCCAAAAGGAAGGTATCGGCGTTTCCGGAGAAGGCGGCGCCGCGGATGGAAATAAGAATGCCGCGTCCGATGAACCTGCGGCTGCCGGCGGTAATTCACCAGCGGCCGCCGAAGGCAATTCTCCCGCATCCGGCGCTTCCTCCGATTCCGCGCCTAACGCTCCGGCGGGCGCGGCCAAACTTCATGCTTCGGCCGGTTTCGGCGAATTTAAAAGCGGCGGCGGGAGCAATTCAAACTCCCCCAGGCTTTCAGCCGGCGGAGGCCTGTCCGGCGGTATCAACGGGCAGTTCGCGCCCGTATATCGGCCTCCGGTAGGCAAAAACCAGGGTGCGTCCGGCGCGATGAAAGGGGCCCTGGCCACATCCATAAAGAAATCATCTAAATATGCGGTTAAGGTGAGGGGGGCAGGTTCTCTAGCGCAGGCGAAGTCTGGTAATTCCAAGAGCATTGCTGCGGTCAATAATAAATCCCTGATTGGTTCCGCCGCCGGCGCTACTGACGCGTTCACTGGGGAGACTGGGGGATCCGGTGATGTCGGCGCAGGCAACGGCGGTGAGGGGCTGGGGGCTGGGCTGGGCGGCGCCGGTATCTCCAATGCGGATGGGCTGAAGGGCAGTAATCCCAATGTTAATAACAGTAAATTCACTCCGCCTGAGGTTAAACCGCCCCAAAATGTGTCGCCTTGGACAAAGTACACAGATATGGCTCTGTATGGGATGCTCGCGGCCACGGTGCTGATCACCATCGCCGGTATGCTCGCTAAAAGAGCTAAGACTATGGCCGCCGCCGGTTCACTTCACGCCGCTGCTATGTTCATGTATGCCAAGATCGCAGCTTATGCGGCTATGGCCGCTGCGGCAGTGGTCACATTTGCCGGCATTATGCTGATGAAGGGCGATCCAAACGGTGATCCGCCGTGGGCGGGTCAGAAGTGGACCGGGATGCTATATATGGCCGGCGGCGCCATGCTAATGTATAAGGCCTACCAAGCAATGAGCGGGGCGCATGCGGAGAAGTTAGATGTCACAAAAGTAGGGACTGACGTGAGAACTGGAGATACCTCAGGTTTAGGCGTTTTTAAAGGTCTTGGAGGTAGTACGAGTGATTTTGTTGGCTCTACACTCAAGAGTGCTATTCAACAACAACCGAGTGAACCGGTTGAATCGGAACCAATTAAACCGAAATCGTCTTCGGGGGGGGGGTGGGTATAAAGTCAATCCGAACGCGACAAGTGATCATACGACAACGCGTTAAAGAACGCTATAGGCAGGAGAGCTATTATTTGATTTGTCCGGTTGCGTTGCGATGTGAAAGTGAGTGGCTGGTTTTTTAATGGGTGCATGTTTTGAGAGTCGTGTTATGGGAGGTTCTATGAGCGATTTACCTGAGATAAATTTCAAAGCGAAGGAAAAAAAGAAAGGTTTTCTTCCATGGCTCCGTTCCCGACTTGGGTTTGGCGGACGCAGCGCCATGGGAGGCGCCGGCGAAGCCGCGCCGGGGGCCGCTAACTTCGGCCGAGCCGCTTTCGGCGGCGCTAAACTCGGCGCCGCCTCTTCCGCCGGTGTAGGCGGTTTGCTGGCCAGTAAGGCCGGTATTCTGGCGGCGCTGGTCGTTTCCGCCGCCTTGGGGACGGCCCTTTACATGAAAAACCAGCCCGAGCCGGGCGTAAGTACGGCGGCTTTCAGTTCCAATAAGTCCCCC